>JGI26118J46590_1000104_pt1 | contig 20506 bp, 17 predicted proteins | sample AOAMet_66_BLW_10_2_FD_46590 | JGI IMG/M metagenome (IMG submission 46590)
TTATTACTTGGTGCATCAATTCTTATAAGCTTAGGAGGCAGAGATGGTTTGCCATTTGCTCTTATTTTTGGAGCTAGCATAGGTTATTTCCACAAATACTTNTGGGATATCTGCAGNGACCAATATAAAACTTTCAGAACAGATGCAGACGATGATGTTTCTAATGAAGACGCATAATTANAATTAAGTATTAATTATTTTTTTCTTTTATATAAAACCCTTCACCAAGTCTGTCCAAATTATAAAGTAATTTTGGCGCAATAAATCGTGGGCCAAATTTTTCAGTTAAATTTTCACAAATATTTATAGCGCGTTCAGTTCCTATCATATCAACCCAACCAAATGGACCTCCAGACCAGGGCTGAAAACCCCACCCTAAAACAGCACCAACGTCTCCTTCGCGTATGTCTTCAAGAACGCCTTCTTCAAGAGCTCTCAAGGCTTCCAAAGTTTGTGTCATTGCAAGCCTGCATTTCACTTCAGTAATATCTGGTTGATTACTTGATACTGGCCATTGAGCGCTTAGTCCTTTCCCAAAAACCTGACCTTTTTCCGTTTTCATCATAAACATAAAAACCTTTTAAATTTTTGCGTCCCATGCGTCCTTCACTACACATCTTTTCAACAATAGTGTCAGCTGCACTGATGGGATATGAATCTCCCATTGCGGCGCGGGTTGCTTTCATAATTTTAAAACATAACTCAATTGATATTTCATCTGCCAATTGCAATGGACCAACTGGCATGCCCATTAATTTTGCAGCATCGTCGATTAAGCCTGGCTCAAAACCCTCATCAAGCATTCGAATGCCCTCATTGATGTAAGGTAAAATGCAGCGATTGGCATAAAAATATCGCTCGTCGTTTACTACTATTGGAGTTTTCTTAATTTGCTTCACAAAATCTAAAGCAACCGCAACAGCTTTATTACCAGTATTCTTACCCTTAATAATTTCAACTAAATTCATCAAATGGACTGGGCTAAAAAAATGAATTCCAATATATTGACTTTGATTACGGCTAGCTTTAGCCAATTCTGAAATAGGTAATGTTGAGGTGTTTGTAGCAAAAATCACATCCTTAGAAATCTCAGCTTCTGCAGATTGAGTAACCAACGATTTAATTTTTGGATCTTCAAACACTGCCTCAATTATTAAGTCACACTCATTGAGATCTTCATATTTTACGGTTGGTAAAATGCGCTCAAAAATATTTTTTGCGTCCTCTGCTGAAAATTTATTCCGCTTTAAACCTTGATCCAACATACGCTTAACCGAGAGCAGTCCTCTATCAACACCTTCTTGATTTTGATCTAAGAGTACTACATCAACACCAACTTTTGCTGATACAAAAGCTATTCCAGCACCCATCATACCTGCTCCTAAAATACCTACTTTTTTAATGGGCTCATACTCAACACCAGGGGGCCTTGAAGCTCCTTTATCAAGGGCTGGTTTATGAACATGAAGCGTTTTTATCATGGAATTTTGAGTAGAATGTGTAAGAATATTTACAAGCCAATTTAACTCAGACCAAAGCGCTTCATCAAAATTAATATTTTTATTTTTATATAAATCTTCAAACATTGCCCCAAAGCTTGGATGTATACCCTTTAAACTAGATTTTTTATTGGCTTGTTTTATCTCACCATCCAAACTTGAAAACTTTTTAGGTATTTTTTCTTCACTAGAATATCTTTCCATGTCCCATGGTTTGATAATATTTTTTTTCAGATTGGATTTGATCCATTGCATTGCAAATGGTATTAGCTCGTCTGATGATTTCATCTCATCAACCAAGCCATGTTTTATTGCATTTTCAAAATTTATGTACTCACCATTTTGTAACAAAGATACGCATAGTTCTTTGTTTATTTTACGGATAAGTCTAGAAATAGATCCCGCCACAGGTGGCATACCAATTAAAATATCAGGAAAACCAATCTTTCCTATTGGATTATCACTTACAAATATTTTGTGACAAGAAAGTGCAATCCCAAAACCTACTCCCAATGCATCGCCATCCAAAGTACAAACAATTGGTTTACCACCAGTATCTTTATTATTTATTCCTGCAAGTTCAATTTTGCGTGTTAAATTAGTAAATACCTTCAGTCCCTTGAATAAATTTTCCTGGTAATTCTCTGAAATTATTCCAGGTATTTTGCTAATACAGCCTAGATCTAAACCCCCTGAAAAATTGCTCTTTCCAGAGGTTATTATAACTCCAATGACATCATTATCAGACAAAGCTTTGTCAATTTTAATCTCTAAATCTGACAAAGATTGAAGATCCATTATATTCATATTTCTTGTTGGAGTGTTCCAAGAAATAACAGCAACCCCATCATTAATTTCATATTGAAAGTCAGGCATATTATCAGTTCCCAAAATCAGCTCATAGGCTGATTATATTAATTAGAAATTTCTTCATCACTTGTATCCCATAGCAATAGCATTGTATTCCTTTAATGAGTAATTAATCTTCGTAATTTTAGAGTAACAATTAAAATGCAATCCAGTCCAAAATTACGCCAATGTGCACCAACTTGGTGTAAAATTGGACTTTTATCTTTTGGTGGTCCTGCAGCTCAAATAGCACTGATGCACCGAGAAATCGTAGAAAACAAAAAATGGTTAACTGAAGAACAATTTTTAAATGCACTTAATTTCTGCATGCTTCTTCCTGGTCCAGAAGCAATGCAATTAGCTACTTATTCTGGGTGGCGTATTAATGGCATATATGGTGGTTTAATTGCTGGTTTATTTTTTATTTTACCAGGGGCAATTTTAATAGCTTTTTTGGCAACCATTTACGCCTTCTATGGTGATATACCGCTTATAAGCACTTTATTCACGGGTGTTAAAGCGACTGTTGTGGTTATCGTTCTACAAGCGCTACTTAAAATAACCCCAAAAGCCCTGAAAACACATATTCATACACTAATTGCAGTCTTCGCTTTTATAGGAATATTTTTCTTGAACATCCCATACCCAATTATTATTTTCATTTCTGCTGCATTGGGATATTTAATATTGCCCAATAAACAAACTGCTTCAAAAATATCGCACACGCATACTCTTACCAAAACGTTAAAAACAATACTTATCTGGTTATTAATATGGTGGGCGCCTATTCTATTCGTGTATCTATTTTCTGAACATGAAATACTTACTAAAATAACAATCTTTTTCTCAAAGTTAGCAGTTGTGACATTTGGTGGTGCATATGCAGTATTAAGTTATATGGCTCAAGATGTTGTAACGACAAAGGAATGGTTAACAGCAGGACAAATGATGGATGGATTAGGCCTTGCGGAAACAACCCCTGGACCCCTGATTTTAGTTACAGAATTTGTTGGGTTTCTTGCAGGCTTTAAGGAAGCTGGAATTTTGTTAGCACTGCAAGCTGCAGCCTTAACCCTGTGGGTCACCTTTGTCCCTTGCTTTCTGTGGATATTTGCAGGTGCACCCTATATCGACTGGATAGGTTCTCAACCACGTCTACATGGAGCATTATCAGCCATCACAGCAGCAGTTGTGGGGGTAATACTAAATCTATCTGTTTGGTTTACATCCCATGTATTTTTTGAAAAAATTTATGAAACTAAACTTGGTCCACTAAGCCTACTCTGGCCAGATTTTAATAATCTAAATGTTACTGCAATTTTTTTAACTGTTGTAAGTATTTTATTAATCATAAAACTAAAATGGAATGTAGCACTGGTGTTAACAATTAATGCAATTTTAGCTCTATTATACAGTTTGATTTTTTAAGTATTACCTGACCAATTAAACAACTATTATTTGATCAGGTAAATTACGGTCTTAATTAATAAGCTCACCATTCAAACCCTGATTAATAAGCTCTATTGTTTCATCAACTCCGTAAAGTGATATAAATCCACCAAATCTTGGTCCTTGAGACGCCCCTAGTAAAACTTCATAGATAGCTTGGAACCAATCACGAAGATTCTCAAAATTGTGATTTTTACCAACAGCAAAGACCAACGACTGCAAATCATCGCCATCTGAAAGTGAGTAATTTGTCAAATCCACCGGGTCTTTTCCCATATCTAAATTCTTTTTATCAATCATACTTTTTGCAGTTTCAATGGACACAAGTCCTGCAGCTAGATCACTTAAAGCAGCACGCTCCTGATCCGAAGGTGATCTAAATACTTTAGATGGCTTCACAAAATCATGATAATATCGCACAGCAAAACCAGCAGCATTATCCATAACAGGGTTTGTTTTTGGTGATGCATCAGGCGCATATTTATTAATAAAGCCCCACATAGCATCTTTAGTCTCTGCACTTGAAACAGAAGCTAAATTTAAAAGCATCGCAAATGGAATCACCATATCTGAAACTGGTACATTACCTTTGTGAATATGATAAACTGGATTATTAAGCTGTGCTTTAACATCTTGAGTATGGAAAGCGCGTAGTTGTTGGTGATATTCATCAACTGCTTTTGGTATTACATCAAAGTGCATACGCTTTGCCGTCCCAGGCTTTTGATACATGAAATATGATAAACTTTCAGAGCTTGCATACGTGAGCCATTGATCTATCGACACACCATTACCTTTTGATTTAGAAATTTTTTCTCCATTCTCATCTAAAATAGCTCATAGAAAAAATGTGAGGGTGCTGGTGCACCCAATATACGGCATATTTTATCATATATATGGGTATTTGTTGAGTGATCTTTACCATACATTTCAAAATCAACATTTAAAGCTGACCACCGCGCACCAAAATCTGGCTTCCATTGTAATTTAACATTTCCACCAGTCACGCTCAGAGTTGTTTCAGTTCCATCTTCATCATCAAATGTGATAGTGCCATCTACTTTATTTACAGACTTCATAGGCACATACAGTACCCGACCTGTTTTTGGTGAAATTGGTAAAAATATTGAATAACTTTTTTGACGCTCTTCACGCAAGGAAGCCAACATAACTTCCATAATTTCATCATATTTTTCAACAGCACGTAATAATACTTTATCAAAAGCCCCAGATCGATAATATTCAGTAGACGAATAAAAATCATATTCAAAACCAAATGTATCTAAGAACCGGCACAGCATTGCGTTATTATGAGCCCCAAAACTATCATGAGTACCAAATGGATCTGGAACATCCGTTAAAGGTTTTTGTAAAAAATCTTGCATCATTTCTTGATTAGGAACATTTCCTGGTACCTTGCGCATTCCATCAAGGTCATCGGAAAATGAAACTAATTTTGTTGGCATACCACTTATAACTTCAAAAGCATTTTGGATCATTGCTGTTCTAGCCACTTCACCAAAGGTACCAATATGAGGCAGCCCGGAAGGGCCATATCCAGTTTCAAAAAGAACATATCCTTTTTCTGGTAGCTTACCTTTTAAACGTTTTAATACTTTTCGCGCTTCATCAAACGGCCAAGCTTTAGATTTTAGGGCTTCTTCATGCAAATTAGACATATTTTTTCCAATAAAAATGGTTATTCCATTACTCCCTATTGCCCCCAAGCCAGTTGGTCAATATTCTGTTAACAACAAAAAGTAAGATTCCAAATGATACAAGATGAAACAACCCCATGGTCACCTCAAGATGCTCTAATAGCAATGATGGTAGCAATATCCGTTTCTGACCAAAATATTAAGACATTAGAACTTCTTTCAATCGAAAGAACCGTCAATCATTTGCCAATTTTCGCGCACTATGATCTGGATAATTTAAAAATTGTAAGTAACACAGTTTTTGACCTACTCTCAGAGGAAGAAGGTTTAGACGCACTTTTTGGGTTGGTCACTGCAGCATTACCTGAAAGACTATATGAAACAGCATATGCACTGTGCTGTGATTTAGCAGCTACAGATGGGCGTTTAAGAGAAGAAGAATTACGCTTTCTACAAGAAACCCGATATGTGCTAAATATTTCTCGCCTTAATACCGCAGCCATTGAGCGCGGCGCAAGAGCTAGGCACATGGTTCTTTAATCACTTTGACCATTTACCTTTTTCTCTGATTTTTGAAGAAGATGAATCATCCATAGGTCCTGTTAGAAGGCTCCAAGATGGGGCGTCTTTAAAAGGTAGAGCTGTAGATGACTGTGAAGAAAGTCGGCTTTCTCTAAACATTCTAGCTGCAGGCGAACAATTAGCCGCAAGCTGTTGATTTGGTCTAGCCATCACCCCTACTGGAAGCATATGCATTATATCTTGCCATCTATCCCAGTTGTGAAATGTTGCTAAGTTGTCCGCCCCCATCAACCAAACAAATCTCACACCTTTGTATTTTGATTTTAATAAAGTTAAAGTTTGAGCGGTATAACGTGTATTAAAAGTTCTCTCTAAATCTGTAACAATAATATTGGGATGATTAACCAGCTCCTTACATGCAGATAATCGTCTGTCTAAATCAACAGGTGCGTCCTTTTTTAATGGGTTTCCTGGACTAACCAACCACCAAACGCGATCAAGACTAAATTCTTTCATTGCCCACTTACTGATATGCAGATGTCCAGAGTGAGGTGGATCAAAAGATCCTCCAAGAAGACCTATTCGCAATCCATGTGTTGCTAAAGGCAATCCATTTTTCATTTTTCCAACCTTTTTTGAGCTTGGTGTTCATCTTCAATTAAGCCAATCTTCCAATATCCACTTATATAGATATCATCATTTGGTATTTGCGTTTCATCTTTAAAAAATTTGCGTAAAGATTTTATAACTCCGCTTTCACCAGCAATGCATGTTTGTATGATACCTTCGGGAAATTTTTTTGCTCTTATCATTGCCTCTTGTGCACGTGATTGCTTGTGAGGATCGGAATGTATTAACCAATTCATATTAATACCCATTGGAGCGTCTATGTTTTGAATATCATCTTCAGATTGAACTTCTATTATTGCCATTCCCATAGCATTTCTGGGAAGCTTTTCTAATGTTGCAGCCACAACTGGAATTGCAGACATGTCTGCAGCCAATAGGTACCAATCAGCATAATAATCTTTTATTTTTACGTCACTTGGGCCTCTAAAACCTAAAAAATCCCCTGGCTTTGCATTCATAGCAAAATTTGATGCTGGACCACCATCGCTATGAATAACAAAATCAATATCTAATTCCAAAACATCTTTTCGAAAATTTCTTACTGTATAAGTCCTTACAGTCGGCCTTGGTCCATTTAAAATTTGCTCTATTAAATCTTCAGGGTTTTGCTTTTTATTTGGAATGAAGATCTTACAATTTGCCCCCTCACACCCTAATGGTCTGCTTTCCAATTCCGGAGCCGTAAAAACTACTCGAACCATATGTGGTGATAAAGAGAATACATCTTTAACAGTTAAAATACATGGCACTGGTTTAGGCTTCTTAAGCATTTTATTACCTTAGATATTCTTAATATAAAATCACACGAACTATGGATTAGTATCTCAATATATTAAACAAGCCAACATACATATAAAATTAACATCATTATCTTAATTTTACACTCATCGATTGCACCCTTGGACTAGCTCAGATAAAACGCAACAAATTATTAATTTCTTGGAGTCAAAAAATGGCCGCATACCAATACGTATATCATATGGACGGAGTGTCTAAAACATATCCTGGTGGAAAAAAATGCTTTGAAAATGTGCGTCTTTCATTCCTCCCAGGTGTGAAAATTGGAGTAGTAGGTGTAAACGGCACTGGTAAATCAACTTTAATGCGGATCATGGCAGGTATTGATAAAGATTTTACTGGTGAAGCCTGGCACGCTGAAGGTGCAACTGTTGGTTACTTAGAGCAGGAACCTATTTTAGACCCAACTTTATCAGTTCGCGATAACGTGATGCTAGCCGTCTCTGAAAAAAAAGCAATCTTGGATAAATACAATGAACTAGCAATGAATTATTCTGAGGAAACAGCAGATGAAATGGCATCACTGCAAGATCAAATTGATGCTGATGATCTTTGGAATTTGGATGCCTCAATCGATATCGCAATGGAAGCTTTACGCTGCCCAGCAGACGATGCAGATGTTACAACATTGTCAGGTGGTGAATCTCGCCGAGTAGCACTTTGTAAACTCCTTTTGCAAAAACCAGATATGTTATTACTTGACGAACCAACAAACCATTTGGATGCCGAAACTATCGCATGGCTGCAAAACCATCTTAAAGATTACAAAGGCACAATCTTAATTGTTACTCACGATAGATACTTTTTGGATGATATTACAACTTGGATTCTTGAATTGGATCGTGGGCGAGGAATACCTTATGAAGGTAATTATTCTGCTTGGGTTGAACAAAAAGCCAAACGCCTAGCTCACGAAGCAAAAGATGATAAAACACGGCAAAAAACACTCGAACGCGAATTGAAGTGGATGCGCCAAGGTGCAAAAGCACGGCAAGCTAAATCAAAAGCACGTATATCTGCTTATAACGAAATGGCAGATCAATCAGAGCGCGAAAAAGTTGGCACAGCTCAAATTGTTATTCCAAACGGCCCAAGACTAGGTTCCAAAGTAATTGAAGTAAATAATATTTCAAAAGCATTTGGTGATAACTTATTGATAGATGATTTATCCTTTAGCTTACCACCAGGTGGAATTGTTGGAGTAATTGGGCCAAATGGTGCAGGTAAATCTACTTTATTTCGCATGCTAACAGGTCAAGAAAACCCTGACAGTGGAGCTGTAGAGTTTGGCGATACAGTTCAACTATCATACGTAGATCAGTCACGCGCCGATCTGGATGGTAAAAAAACTGTCTGGGAAGAAATATCAGGTGGCCAAGAGATTATTGAATTAGGCGATGCTGAAATGAATAGCCGTGCATATTGTGGTGCATTTAATTTTAAAGGTGGCGATCAACAGAAACCGCTAAACCTTTTGTCTGGTGGTGAACGTAATAGAGTTCATATGGCTAAACTATTACGTGAAGGTGGTAACGTTCTACTCCTTGACGAACCAACAAATGATTTAGATGTTGAGACATTGCGTGCATTAGAAGACGCAATCGAAGATTTTGCTGGCTGTGCCGTTATTATTTCTCACGATAGATTTTTCTTAGACCGCTTATGTACTCATATGTTAGCTTTTGAAGGTGATAGCCACGTGGAGTGGTTTGAAGGAAACTTTGAAGAATATGAAGAAGATAAAAAGCGCCGATTGGGCCCTGATGCATTAGAGCCAACACGTGTTAAATATAAAAAGTTTACACGTTAATTTACCAACACTCAAAGTCCCTAATGTTACAAATTAGGGACTTTTATTTTTCAAAATTCTATTCTTTATTATCTAAGAGACTCTTATATGCTTCAATTATTCCATTAACTTCTTTTTCAATCGAATAATTGTTTAATATATACTGCTGCGCGTTTTTTGAAAAATCATCTAGTTTATCATTTTTTGATAACCAGTCTATAATGGCATCAGATGCACCATCTACATCCCCTAAATTAACAACTGAGCCATATTTTCCATGTGAAGAAAATTCTTCAAAATAACCCGTCTTTGTTCCAACGAATGGCGTTCCAGACGCTAAAGATTCCAATGGTGTCATGCCATACCCTTCATATCGGGGAAGTGTGATTAATAATGAAATAGCTGACATAACTTTTGGCATAGACTCAGCTTTAATTTCACCTGTAAATATTATTCGATCAGATAAATTTGCATTTGAAATTTTATTAACTAGTTTTTCTTTAAATCTTTTATGCTTATTTTCAACTTTACCAATTATCAATGCAACCATATTTGGTTTTTTAGGCAGTATTTTTAACATTGATTGAACGAAGAGATCTGTACCTTTTTCTGGGCGAATTCTGCCAACACAAGCCACACCAAAACTACCACCATATTCAAGATTTTTCCAAGCTTGAGTTCGATCTAAAACAGGAAAAAAATTATCTGTTGATACACCATGAGGCACAACTGAATGAACGTTATCTATAAAATTTGCAGCTTCTTTTGACGTAGCAATTAAAAGATCCATCTTTGAAATTAACCACCTTGGATAAGCAGAATGGCGCCTCTGCGCAGCAGAAGTAAACACTATCTTAATGGGCTTCTTTAATACATCACGGACCCAGATAGCGGTTCGCATTTCTTCATTTCTTCTAACATGCCAAATTGTAAAACCAGTATATTTATCTACTTCAGATGAAATTAATGTTGCTTTCTTTCTTGAAATTGGGACTGGACAATTAGGTAAAGGCTCACCTACCAAATGGACATCTAGTACATCCTTCTGGACAGCAATAACTGCAGCAGCTGTAGCTGAAACACCTGTAAAATTCTTGTTAAAATTAGTAACTAAAACTTTAGGTAATGACATTCATACATTCCTTTAACTTCATGCAATACTATAATGTGCAAAAATTTAAATTGCACTAATTGAAATCACAGTTTCCATTGCAGTAAATGATCTAGTATACCTCAAGAAACGGAGTGAAGTGCATTGGTTAAATACAACTTATTTCTTTTTTTTCTTTGGCTAATCGTCATTCCCGCAGCACTGATACGTTTATGCACCAAAAAAGATACGCTCCATACACTTAAAAATAGATTGTCTTTTTTTACAAATTCAAAACCCCANAAAGACACAATTTGGTGCCATGCAGCTAGCGTTGGTGAATTTAACACACTAGAAATATTAATACCTTATTTAAAAGAAAATTTCAAAAGCCACGAAATTATTTTAACTGTTTCAAATATTATTGCCTATGAACAAGCAAGACAATGGTCAGACAAACAAATACACGTATCAATAGCACCACTTGATTTCCCAATAATAGTGAAAAAATTTATCAAACATTGGAGACCGGTAGCTTTATTAACGATGGAAAACGAAATCTTTCCTAATCGCATAGCTCTTTTAAAGAAGGCTGGATGTAAAGTGGTTTGGGTAAATGCTAGAATTTCTGAAAAAAGCACTAATTTTTGGAATAGAAATTTAAATTTAAAAAATGAGGTTATACAAAATATTGATCACGTATTTGCTCAAGATAAACTTGCATATCAAAGATTTAGAAGACTTGGACTTAGTTCATCAAAATTAACCCAAACTGAGAATTTAAAAAAATTTCGCAGTCTCCCAAAGGTTGAAAGAAAACATACAATAGAAATCAACAAATCTTTTGCATACGAAAATACAATTTGCATTGCTTCATCTCATCCAGGTGAAGAAATATTAATTCTAGATGCCTTTAAGTTAGCATTGCAGGAAAATTCTAATCTCAAAATGATAATAGTTCCCAGGCATCCCAAACGTATGCAAGAAATTATAAATCTTATTAAAGAATATGATTTTAAATATTCTGTACGATCAAAAAATGAGTTTCCTTCAATAAACGATCAAATATATCTAGCAGATACAATTGGCGAGCTACCTCTTTGGTATTCATCTTGCTCTACTACATTTGTGGCTGGATCACTTTTGCCAATTGGTGGTCATACTCCTTTTGAACCAGCATTCTACTCATCAACAATTATACACGGTAAGCATTTTTCAAATTTTCATGACATATATACACAATTGGATAATAATCATGGCGCTATAAAAGTGATAGATCCATTGCAAATATCAAACGCATGGGAAAAATTAAGGAATAAGGAATTCAGAAAAAAAACACTTTCTAACGCCCACAAAATTTTGTTTGCAGGAAGTCAAAAGGAAGATTTAATTGCAACTATACTAAGAAAGTTTGAAGCCTAAATACTTAGCCTTCATTCCACCTATTATGTAACCAATACCACTGTTCAGGATTTGCTTTTATGCGACTACTAATCCGATCATTTATTTGGTTAGTCATTGTAATAACATCAGTATGCGCAATGGGTTCTTCATATTTTAGAATTATATCTTGCCTATTTGGTTGTCGGATTGCAAAAACAGGCACCAAAGGCAAATTATACCTTAATGCCATTTCAGCAGGTGCAGTTGTAGTTTTTGCATCTTGACCTAAAAAATCTAATTGTTCACCTGAATTATATTTTTGGTCCACTAAAAGAGCAAAAAAGCCNCCTTTTTTTAGATGCCTTATCATTGCAATATTCCCTGAACTACCACGTGCGACAACTGGCAAGCCTCCATGCTTAATCGACCTAAGAAATAGGCGCTCATACCATGGGTTATTGTTCTTACGATAAACAGCTCCCGTTTCCATATTATTAGCAGCTAGATGGTGACGGATAGCTTCCCATTGACCAAAATGCGCAGAGACAATTATTGCACCCTTGCCATTAATTTTTGCATCTTTCAGTATATTAAAACCAATACCTTCTGCTTTAATTAATTCTTTACGTTTCTTGTAATCATCGTTCATTAAGAGTTCAGATAAGGTTAAAGCAGTGTTCTCACCAACTTTTTTAGTAATTAGATATATTTCTTTTTCTGATAAATCTGGGAAAGCTATACTTAAACCTTTATGTACTCTTTTTCTTGCTTTTGGGAAATAAGTGACAATTATTCCACCAATTAGTGCAAACATTTTTCCACGCAACCTAAAAGGAAGAATTCGACCTAAAGTTAAAAATACCCAAATTGGTGCAAATTCAATAGCACGGTATAAGTATGATTTTTTATATTGGGGCATTTTTAAACTTTTATTTTCTTACTTAATATATTTATAATTAGTTAAATAGAACGAATAATATCTACAGCATTTGATAAACTTTTGCTTCAAAATAACGCTCATGATCGGTCATTGGTTCAGCCAATTCAAGTTCCCATGTAATAGGATATGGAACATGGATACCCCATGCACCTGCTTGAACTGCTGGAACCGCATCAGATTTTATAGAATTTCCAACCATTACACTTTCATCAATGTTTCCCAAACGACTAAAGATATTTTTATAAGTAGTTGAGTGCTTTTCACTTACAATTTCTATATTTTTTATCCATTTATCAATATTAGAAAGAGAGACTTTTCGTTCTTGATCCATTAGGTCACCTTTTGTAATCAAAACAAGTTCATAAGATTCACTTAAATTATCTAAAACTTCTACAACTCCATCTATAAAATCGACTGGATGTGTCATCATTTCTTTGCCAATATTAATGATACTCCTCATCGATTGAGTATCTAGTTCCTCTTTACTTAAATCTAAAGCAACCTGCATCATAGCAATAGTAAATGATTTNATGCCATATCCTAAAGTTTCTACATTNTTCCGTTGCATTTCCAATATGGCTTTAGAAATGGTCTCATCATCTGCGTATTCACTTAAAAGGCCTTTTAATGCAGTTTGTGCTTCACCAAAAAATCGCTCATTATGCCAAAGTGTATCATCCGCATCAAATCCAATAGTTTTTATAAAACCCATTATTCACTAATCCTTGGGCGCCCAGTAGCAATAGCTAATATTGACCCTTCAACAAAAACTTTTCTACCTTCAATAGTAGCAACTTGCTCACTATCTTCAAATTGAATNCGAATNTCATCNGCTCCTGCATTTTTTGCGGCTTTTTTNACTTTATGNANCAAACCTTNCCNAAGTACATCATATGCAACTTTTTGTTCATTGTAATCAATTGGTCCATTATCAGTAAAAACCCGCCATACTCCTTCTCCACCACTTATAATTTTACCAGATTCACGCATTGTTATTTGACCAACAACCGCTCCAATAGCATTAGCAACACCACCATGCTTTGGTAGTATCGTATTTGTTGATAGCCTTTTACCAACTTCACCATAATATGTCCTTGCAGATGCACCTAGTCCAATGATTGGTAGATTTATCGCTGCATCAAGTGAAACAATATTTCTATGATGCTTCAGCCCTTTTTTTATCAATGTATGGCGCGCTAAGTCTCTTGCTCTACCATCTATATCTTCCTCTCCAAAAGCAGTTTCCAATATTACTTCTGAGGTTTGATCAGTTAACTGATCAATTATTCTTTGAGCTAATTCCTCAGAATCTTTTGATAAAATTTCTCCTGAACCAGTTCGCATTCGCCCAAAAATTAATAATGTTTTTTGTGCAGCAATCGCATCCCAGGCATCAAGATTTCCTAAAACATGACTTGCATCAGATGGGGTCAATGCTGAATGCATAATAATTCCGCGTTCTAGTAATCTACTCACTGAGTCTAAGTCTACTCTTGTCTTAATTGCTTCAGACATTGGAACTGGGCCATTTTTAATTCTGCTGAAAACAATGTTATCACGATCACTTAGTTCCGATGCATTATCACTAACTGGAACTAAAAATTGACCGGCAAATTCATTGGTTTTATTAGAATTTAATGCACTATCTAATGCATCATGAACTATTTTATTATGATCAACAGCTAATAATGAAACTGGCATAACTCGACGTGGACCAAGAGTTAACTCTCCAATGAGGCCCTCACGATTCAAATGTACTTGACTATCTCCACCCAGGCCAAATGTACGCATTGCAACAGCCTCAACCATTGTCCTAAGTCCACCTACTAATGCACCATCAGGGTCAATTTTGGGTTTACCTTCTTTTAAAATTGCAACATCTGTTGTTGTACCACCGATATCAGAAATAAGTGCATTTTTTTCATCAGTTAACCAACTAGCACCTACAATACTAGCCGCAGGGCCAGAAAGTATTGTTTCTATAGGCTTTTCTCTTGCCTGATCGGAACTAATTAATGCTCCATCTCCTCGCACAACCATCATTTGTGAGTTTATGCCAATACTCCTAAGGTAATCCTCAGTTGCTCCAATTAAGTGATCGATCATTCCAATTAGGCGTGCATTTAACACAGCAGTCATTGCACGTTTTGGGCCACCTAATTTTGCAGATAGTTCATAAGAACATGATACAGGAATTCCTGTATGATCTCGAATAACATCTCGGACAGCTTTTTCATGAGATGGATTGCGAGTAGCAAATTGACCCGCAATGGCAAAACCAGTAACAGTGCCTATCTTTGACAGCTCTGTTCGTAGAGTTCCTAGATCTAGTTGAGCTATTTCATTTCCAGAATGATCGTGCCCACCAGATATTATTATTACTGGATCACCTCTCAAGGCATCAGCTAATCCTTGGCGTTCAATATCTTTAGCGCTGAATCCAATATATACTAAACATACTTTGCCACCCTTTCCTTCGACAAGGGCATTTGTTGCAAGTGTTGTAGAAAGTGAGGTCATCACAATATCTTTTGCGTTTATAGAACTCTCTTTTAAAACTGCAGAAACAGCCTTTCCAACACCTTCTGCTAAATTCGCCCTAGTAGTTAAGGATTTTGCACTTGCTATTATTTCATGATCATTTTTGATCAATACAGCGTCAGTATAAGTTCCACCTGTATCTACACCCAACATGATTGCCATGCTTCACCTCAACACTTACATTAAGATATAAAAAATCTAACAAATAATTCGTTTTTAGTCTTCGTTCATATCCCACCCAAGTGCTCTTGCAACTGTGAATATATCTTTATCACCTCGTCCACACATATTCATAACCATGATATGATCTTTTGGTAAATCTCCAGCTATTTTTCTAACATGTGCTAAAGCATGGGCTGGCTCAAGTGCTGGGATTATACCCTCTGTTCGGCATGAAAATTGAAATGCATCCAATGCTTCTTGATCAGTTACAGAAACATATTCTGCACGACCAGTTTCATGCAACCAACTATGCTCTGGCCCTATACCTGGATAATCCAATCCTGCAGAGATTGAATGACCTTCTAATATTTGCCCATCATCGTCTTGCAATAAGTAGGTGCGATTTCCATGAAGAACACCTGGCCTTCCACCCGTTAGTGAGGCACAATGTTCCATTTTTTCGTTAACACCTTTACCGCCAGCTTCAACACCAATAATTCGAACATCTCTTTCATCCAGAAATGGATGAAAGAGCCCAATAGCATTTGAACCGCCACCAATACACGCAATCACACTATCTGGAAGGCGGCCTTCAGCTTCCATCATTTGTTCTTTTGTTTCTTTTCCTATGATTGATTGAAAGTCGCGAACCATTGCGGGATATGGATGTGGTCCAGCGACCGTTCCAATACAATAAAATGTTTCATCAACATAAGTTACCCAATCTCGCAAAGCATCGTTCATTGCATCTTTCAAGGTGCCACGACCACTCGTTACCGGCACAACTTCTGCGCCTAAAAGCTTCATTCTAAATACGTTTGGTGCTTGGCGCTCAACATCATGAGCCCCCATATAAATGATACATTTTAAACCAAATTTTGCACAAACAGTTGCTGTGGCCACACCATGTTGCCCTGCACCAGTTTCTGCTATTATTCGTGTTTTTCCCATTCTTCGCGCAAGGAGAATTTGGCCTAAAACATTATTAATTTTATGAGCGCCCGTATGATTTAACTCATCACGCTTATAATATATTTTTGCACCACCAAGTTCAGAAGTTACCCGGTCAGCAAAGTATAATGGGGATGGCCTACCAACATAGTATTTCCATAAATAATTCATTTCATCCCAAAATGATTCATCCGTCTTTGCTTTTTCATACTCTGCTTCAAGATCCAAAATAAGAGGCATAAGTGTTTCTGAAACAAATCGACCACCAAACTGACCAAATCTACCCTTTTCATCAGGTACGTTCATGAAAGAATTAAACATATCATTTGCCATTATAGTTCTCCGTTAGCCGCTTGGATAAAATCTGAAATTAGTTTTATATCTTTAACCCCACTTGATGTCTCAACACCAGAGGAAACATCAAATTGCGTTGCACCAGTAAGTTTAGCTGCTTCAATTAAATTATCTGGGGTTAATCCTCCAGCAAGCATCCATGGCGTTGCCCATCTTCGTCCAGCCAAAAGTCGCCAATCAAACGATAAACCATTGCCTCCAGGAAGAATTGAATTTTTGGATGGCTTTGCATCAACTAATATTTGATCGGAGATTCTACTATATTCATTTAAATGAATTAAATCTGACTCATCAGAAATCCCAACTGCTTTCATTACTGGTAAGCCAAATTTATCTTTGACTTCTGATACACGCTCAGCGCTTTCGTGGCCATGAAGTTGTATCATGTCCACTGGGATCTTATCTAACAATAAATCCAGATCATTATCAGTAGGATCAACCACCAACGCAGTTTTACATATACCTTCTGGTACAGCTTTCGCCATCTGACTTGCTTTTTCAATACTGAGGTGTCGAGGTGACTTTTCATAAAACACAAAGCCAACATATGCTGCACCAGCATTAATAGCCCCACTGAGCGTATCAAGCGTTGTTAATCCACATATTTTTACACGCATTAATTTATCTTTTCATACTTTAAGTTGAATTCGTTAGGATTATTATAATTGAAATAACTAAATGCAGAATTTATTCAAGTAATTCAAGAATTTGATCTGCTTCATTGTTATTAATGTTTTTTAATTTTTTGATTTCATTTTCTAAAACTTTAACTTTTTTTGTTTTTTGTGAGAGAGCTTTGCGATGTTTATGTTCACGTAAATACTCTCCAAAAAAACCAAGAAGTAAGCCTAATAAAACACTGCCTAATATTAGTAAGAAAAGAGGGATAGATGCACCGCCTAATATACCCATCTGATCCGATAGGTTAACTGGAAAAAAACGAAAATCTACATATTGGCGATTTAATAATGCTAAAATCAATAAAAAAACCGATATGAAAAAAATTATACTTAATCGAATAATGCGCATGAATGCCTTTTATAATAAATGGCTTATAAATATTTAACTATCATTTAAACGGTCACGTAAAAGCTTACCAGTCTTAAAAAAGGGGACATGTTTTTCTTCAACATCAACAGTTTCACCTGTTCTCGGGTTTCTACCTCTACGGGCTTCTCTCTGTTTAACAGAAAAAGAACCAAAACCACGCAGCTCCACACGATTACCATTAGACATTGCATCAATAATTTCGTCAAAAACAGTTCCAATAATTCGCTCTATATCGCGTTGGAATAAATGTGGGTTCTCAGCAGCTATTTTTTCCACCAATTCAGAACGTATCATTATTGCATCTCCCTGAAACCATTACATGAAACTGAAAATATAGTTGCAGATTTTAATCATTGTGCAAAGTCCCTGAACTAAAAAAGTCCTAGAAAACCTTATTTAGGTACTATTTTTTAATAAATTAGTTAGTATTTTTTGATTTCGCCATCAAATAATCAGTAATTGTTCTTAATATCTGTATAATTTCGAATCGTAGGCAAAAAAATAGCGCTGAATAATCAGCGCTATTTTCATATTTATTTATTAATCGTTGCTTTTTAAAGCTGCACCTAGGATATCTCCCAATGATGCNCCTGAATCTGAAGAGCCATACTGTTCAACAGCTTCTTTTTCTTCTGCAATTTCTCGTGCTTTAATTGATAAACCAAGTTTACGTGTTTTGGCATCAATTGATGTTACACGCGCATCTAGTTTATTTCCAACACTGAAGCGCTCNGGGCGTTGTTCTGCTCGGTCACGTGATAAGTCTGATCTACGAATGAATGCTTTCATACCATCGTATTCAACTTCAATGCCACCTTCTTCAATTGATGTCACTTCTACTGTTACAACTGCACCGCGCTTTACACCNGAAACAGCTTCAGCAAATGGATCTTGGCCTAGGTTTTTGACTGATAGTGAAATGCGTTCTTTTTCTGCATCCACATCAATAACTACTGCTTTAACTATGTCACCTTTTTTGTAGTTAGCTAAAGCTTCTTCACCTGATTGATCCCATGCCAAATCTGACAAATGAACCATACCGTCTATTTCACCTTCAAGCCCAATAAACAAACCAAATTCAGTGATGTTCTTAACTTCACCTTCTACTTCAGCTCCTTCAGGGAAGTTCTTTGCAAAGCCTTCCCACGGGTTACCTTGTGTTTGTTTNAGACCCAATGAAACTCGACGTTTGTCTGTTTCAATTTCTAGNACCATTACTTCAACTTCTTGTGAAGTTGAAACAATTTTACCAGGGTGTACATTTTTCTTTGTCCAAGACATTTCTGAAACATGCACTAAGCCTTCAACACCAGGCTCAAGCTCAACAAATGCACCATAATCAGTAATATTTGTTACTCTACCTGTATGTAGTGATTCTAATGGGAAGCGACCAGCAACATCACCCCAAGGATCATCCTGCAATTGTTTCATTCCCAAAGATATACGATGTGTATCTTTGTTGATTTTAATCACTTGAACTTTAATTGTTTCACCAATTGTTAGAACTTCTGAAGGATGATTAACTCTTGACCATGCCATATCTGTCACGTGAAGCAATCCATCGACGCCACCTAGATCAACGAATGCACCATAATCAGTGATGTTCTTAACTACACCATCTACCGCATCACCTTCAGCTAATTTACCTACTATTTCAGCACGTTGTTCAGCACGAGATTCTTCTAGTATTGCTCGACGTGATACAACGATGTTGCCACGACGACGATCCATTTTCAAAACGATAAATGGCTGTGCCATACCCATTAATGGACCAGCGTCTCTTACTGGGCGTACATCCACTTGTGATCCTGGCAAGAATGCAACTGCACCACCTAAATCCACTGTGAAACCACCTTTTACGCGACCAAATATTGCGCCATCAACACGCTCTTCTGAAGCATGTGCTTTTTCCAATCTGTCCCAAGCTTCCTCGCGGCGAGCTTTTTCACGCGAGATTACAGCTTCACCACGTTGATTTTCAACACGATCGAGGAATACTTCTACAGTATCTCCAACTTCAATCTCAGGTGCTTGGCCAGGGTTTGCAAATTCTTTAAGGTCAATTCGACCTTCCATTTTATAACCAACATCAATTATGGCTTGGCCAGATTCGATTGCGATTACTTTACCTTTTACGACAGACCCTTCATCAGGTGTGTCTATATCGAAGCTTTCATTCAAGAGGGCTTCGAATTCCTCCATTGTCGCTTTTGCGCACATATATAAGTTCCTTCATACATTTTTCGGGCCGCGCGGTTTTTCCCACGGGTCTTTGGGTTAAAATTAAAATNATACTTAACAAGGGTCAGCTACAAACACACAAAAGGCTGGAAATACCCAGCCTTGCTTCGCCTATTGATGCTTTATAACATCTTAACTTAGCACAATCTGGCGTGCGTATAGGGTATTTTGTACATAAGGTAAAGTGATTACGCTTTAAATTCAGCCTCGTTTCAAACTCATCTCAAAATTTTAAAATATAGTTGAATTAAATGTATTTCTAATAGTTAACTAATCATAAATTGTTACTTATCAAATTGTTTGCAAAATTGTAAAAATTGATCATTACCATTTTTACAATATTTCCTAATGATCCCAATTTGCCATTTACCATCACAATTCTCTGAAATCTCGTCCCTCAAGTTTACAAACTTAGACATCAATTGATTAGAGTCTAACTGCAATTGATCACCATATTCTTCGAATTGGTTTATTTTTATTACTGTACCTTTATAAGTTTCATAAATTGCATCGTAATTATCCCAGAATTCTGCATTTGATGGGTTTGCTATTACCTCTTTTTCAAGTTTTTTTACTCTTTGTTCCAAGTGATCTAATTCA
>JGI26118J46590_1000124_pt1 | contig 18556 bp, 17 predicted proteins | sample AOAMet_66_BLW_10_2_FD_46590 | JGI IMG/M metagenome (IMG submission 46590)
AAACTGCATTTCCATTTGTTCAAACTCTCTCATTCTGAATATAAATTGTCTAGCCACAATTTCATTTCTAAATGCTTTACCTATTTGAGCTATCCCAAAAGGAATTTTTAATCTGCTAGTTTTTTGAACATTTAGAAAATTAACAAAAATACCTTGAGCAGTTTCAGGTCTTAAGTAAAGGTCCATCGCACTTTCAGCAGATGCACCTAATTTGGTGCCAAACATTAAATTGAATTGTTTTACATCTGTCCAGTTTTTTGACCCTGAAACAGGGCATGCAATTTCTAAATCTTCTATTAACTTTTTTAAAGCTTTTAGGTCATCATTTTCTAAAGATTCACTAAAAATATTAGTAATATCACTGATTTTCTTTTTATAATTTAAAATTCTTGAATTTGTTGAAACAAACTGTTCTTCATCAAAGTCTTCGCCAAATCTTTTTTTTGCTTTTGAGATTTCTTTTTGAATTTTATTATCAATTTTAGAAAGATAATCTTCAATTAAAACATCTGCGCGATATCTTTTTTTTGAGTCCTTATTGTCAATTAACGGATCATTAAATGCATCAACATGACCAGATGCTTCCCATATTTTAGGGTGCATCAAAATAGCTGAATCTATATTTACAATGTTATCGTTTAATTGAACCATAGCCTTGAGCCAATAATCCTTAATATTATTTTTAAGATCTGTCCCATTTTGCCCGTAATCATATACTGCGCTTAGACCATCATATATTTCGCTAGATTGAAAAACAAATCCATATTCTTTAGCGTGGGAAATTACTTTTTTAAACTTATCATCTGTACTCATAAAACAAAAATAAGAGTAAAATTTTATATATATTCTATTTATTCAATTAAAATAGAATTAGAGAAAATAATTGTTATTTTGCTTTAATATAAAACAATGAAAAAAATAAAATTAATTTTTTTGGTTCTAATTTGCACCTCATTAATTAATTGTGCTAAAAGGGGAATCCCAGAAGGTGGCCCAAAAGATGAAGATCCTCCAATTCTAGTCAACGCTGAACCAGTAGAAAACTCAATAAATTTTGATCAAAAAAGAATACGACTTTATTTTAACGAATACATAAAGCTTAAGGATTTTAGAAAACAACTTGTTGTATCTCCCCCACTTGATAAAAGTTTTTATTCAATTAGCCCTCAATCTGGAGCATCAAAATATATTCAAATAGACATAAAAGAAAAACTCGACAAAGACAATACCTACGTTTTTAATTTTGGTCAAAGTGTGGTAGATAACAATGAAGAAAATAAGCTTCCGTTCTTTAAATACGCTTTTTCTACAGGGGAATATGTTGATTCACTATATGTCTCGGGTAATATTACTAGTTCTCTTGAAAGAAAGTCCGATGATTTTATTTCAACTTTTTTATATCCTGTAAATAAAAACTATACTGATTCAATAATATTCAATGGATTACCAAATTACGTAGGCAGCACTCTTGATTCGACCAATTTTAAAATGACAAACTTAAAAAAAGGTGAATATTTGTTAGTAGCCCTAAAAGATGAAAACAGTAATTATAAGTTTGATCCTGAATTTGAAAAAATTGGATTTATTGATGATTTCATAAACCTACCCACAAATGACAGTTTAGAAATAAAATTATTTAAAGAGGAGGTTTCTTTTAAAAGTTTTAAACCATTTTTAGAGTCAGAAAATAGAATAGGCTTTGGATTTAAAGGTGATTACAAGGGTGCTGAAATTAAATTGATAGATGATAAAAAAACAGAATCCATTATTACTAAAAATAAAAGTTCAGACACTTTAAATTACTGGTTTAAAACTATTAAATACGATTCTTTAAAGTTCATTGTAAAAACGCCTAAATATAAGGAAAGATATACATTGAAATTTAAGGAAATGGATAAAGATTCTTTAGTGATTAGTCCTTCAACTAAATCAGTTTTAGAACTAAATGACAAGTTTAAAATATTAAGTAATATTCCATTAAGTTATGTTCATAAAAAATATATCAATGTTTTAAATAAAGATTCTCTTTTAGTTCCTTTTAAAGTTGAGATAGATAAAAACAAATTTGATTTAAATTTTGATTTTGAATTATTGCCCAACGATAATTATATCATTAACCTATACCCAAATGCAATTGTAGATTTTTTTGATGNAACAAATGATACTGTTAGCTATAAATTCAAAACCAAAAGTAGGACAGATTACGGAACCTTAAAACTTGGAATAACTAATGTGAAAGAATTTCCTGTCATAGTTCATTTAACTAATAATAAGGATGAAATAATTAGAAAAAAAATATTGAACTCTTTTGATGATTCTTGTGTTTTTGAGTATTTAAAACCTGCTGATTATTTTGTAAAAATCATTTTCGACAAAAATAAAAATCAAATGTGGGATACTGGAAGTTTTGTAAATAGAATACAGCCTGAAAAGGTGTTTCACTACGAAGAAGAATTTGTAATTAGAGCAAATTGGATACTTGAAGAAAAAATTGTTATAAAATGAAAAAGATTTCCATCATAATTTTGGTTATTCTTGGACTATATATATTTAATATTTTTTTGAGTACAGGTTATTTTAGAATAATTGAAAATAAGTTTGAAGGGGAAATATTCACTAAAATAAATATTGTTGGAGCAGAAGATATTACTATAAATCACGTTGATAGTTTTGCTATAATATCTTCAACAAAAAGAAAAGCTTTTCCTGCAAATGAACAAGAAAAAGGAGGCCTATATTATATCGATTTAAAGAAAATTGAATCAGAACCTATTCTTCTGACAAAAGAATTTAATAAACCATTTGCTCCTCATGGAATTTCAATTTTCAGAACAGACAGCATTACTACAATTGCTGTTGTAAACCATACTATTGAAAAAGAGTATATAGAAGTTTTTAAACTAATTGGAACTAAACTTACTCATTTAAAAACACTTGATAATCCGATGATTTTAAGTCCAAACGATGTTGTTTTAATTAATGAAAACAGTTTGTATTTCACTAACGATCATAAGTATAAATATGGATTATTACGTTTAGCTGAAGATTATTTAGGGCTACCTATTTCAAATGTTGTTTTTTTTGACGGATTGAAATTCAAGGAAGTGGCAAATGGGATACCATTTGCTAATGGAATTAATTATAATTCGAAAAAAAAATTGCTTTTTGTTGCTTCTCCTAGAAAGTTTTATATAAAAGTGTTTAAAAAAAATAATGATAATTCTTTATCTTTTGTTGAAGATATTTACTGTGGAACAGGTGTGGATAATATTGAATTTGATACAGATAACAATCTGTGGGTAGGAGCTCATCCAAGTCTTCTACATTTTGATTCGTATTCAAAAGGCAACAGTGAATTTGCACCATCAGAAATTATATCCATAAAATACATTGAAAAGAATAATTATATTAAAGAAAATATTTATTTAGAAAAAGGACAAGCTATGTCTGGATCTACAGTTGCCGCACCTTTTGGAAATCTAATCCTAATGGGAAATGTAATGGATGATCATTTTCTTGTGTTAAGAAAATGATTTAATATCTAAGATGAAATTTTAGCTTTTAAGAATTCTCTATTCATTCTAGCAATATTCTCCAATGATATTCCTTTAGGGCATTCTACCTCACATGCCCCGGTATTTGTACAGTTACCAAAGCCTTCTTCATCCATTTGTTTTACCATATTCAAAACTCTATCATTCGCTTCTACTTTACCTTGTGGAAGAAGAGAAAACTGCGAAACTTTTGCGGATACAAATAACATTGCACTTGAATTCTTACATGTAGCGACACAAGCCCCGCAGCCTATACATGTAGCGGCATCAAATGCCTTATCAGCACTATTTTTTTCTATTGGAATAGCATTAGCATCTTGTGTGTTTCCTGATGTATTTACAGAAATATAACCTCCTGCATGTTGAATTCTATCAAATGAAGATCGATCCACGACTAAATCTTTTATAACNGGAAAAGAATTTGCTCTAAATGGCTCAATATGAATTGTGTCTCCATCTTTAAATTTTCTCATGTGCAACTGACATGTAGTAACAAGTCTATCTGGTCCGTGAGCTTCTCCATTAATAAACATAGAACAAGAACCACATATTCCTTCTCTACAATCGTGATCAAAAGCTACAGGATCAATCNCTTTTTCAGTTAATTGTTCGTTAAGAACATCCATCATTTCTAAAAATGACATATCTGGTGAAATATTTTCAATATCGTAAGAAACAATTTTACCTTTTTCAGAAGAATTTTTTTGACGCCAAATTTTTAATATAAGTTTCATCCTATTTGTAAGATCTTGTTTTTAATTCTATATTTTCATAAATCAGTTCCTCCTTATGTAAAATTGCATTTGAAGGCTCACCCTTATTTTCCCATGCAGAAACAAAAGTAAAGTTTTCATCGTCTCTAAGTGCTTCACCTTCTTTAGTTTGAGATTCTTCTCTGAAATGTCCCCCACAAGATTCTGTCCTTTCCAAAGCATCTTTAGCAAATAATTCTCCGAGTTCTAAAAAATCTGAAACCCTAACTGCTTTGGCCAAAGGTTCGTTGAAAGAATTTTCAGAACCAGGAACAGAAATATTTTTATAAAAGTCTTCTCTAAGCATTTGGATTTCTTCAATTGCTTCATTTAATTCTTTTGCATTCCTAGACATTCCGCATTTATTCCAAATAATTTTACCTAATTTTTTATGAAAATAATCTACGCTTTTAGTCCCTTTATTATTAACTAATAATTCTATTTTGTTCTTAACCGATTTTTCGGCTTCTTCAAATTCTTTAGATTCAGTAGAAATTGATCCAGTTCTAATATCGTCAGCTAAATAATCTCCAATAGTGTAAGGAAGAACAAAATATCCATCAGCTAATCCTTGCATAAGAGCAGAAGCCCCTAATCTGTTTGCTCCATGATCAGAAAAATTAGCTTCTCCAACTGCAAAACATCCTGGAATTGTAGTCATCAGATTATAATCAACCCAAACACCACCCATTGTATAATGTACAGCTGGATAAATCATCATTGGAGTTTCATATGGATTTTGATCAACTATTTTTTCATACATCTGAAATAAGTTTCCATATTTTGATTTAATAACTTCTTTCCCTAAATCCTTTACTAAACTTAAATTGTCTTCGTCTAACCCTTTTAAATGAGCTTTTTCTTTACCATATCTTATTATTGCTGAAGCAAAATCTAAAAAAACAGCTTCCCCAGTTTTATTTATTCCAAACCCTGAATCACATCTTTCTTTTGCAGCTCTAGAAGCTACATCTCTTGGAACTAAGTTTCCAAAAGCAGGATATCTTCGNTCTAAATAATAATCTCTTTTATCTTCATCTAAATCAACCGGTTTTAANCTACCCTCTCTAATCGCAATGGAATCACTTTTTAATTTTGGAACCCAAATTCTACCGTCGTTTCTTAAAGATTCTGACATCAAAGTTAATTTTGATTGATGATCTCCTGAAACTGGTATGCAAGTTGGATGAATTTGAGTAAAGCAAGGGTTGGCAAAGTATGCTCCTTTTTTGTGAATTTTCCAGGAAGCAGAAACATTACTTCCCATTGCGTTAGTTGATAAATAAAATAAATTTCCATATCCACCTGATGCAATTACAACTGCATGAGCCGAATGTCTTTCTATATTTCCATTAATCAAGTTTCTTGTAATAATCCCTCTAGCTTTCCCATCAACTTTAACAAGGTCCATCATTTCATGACGATTGAACATTTGGATTTTTCCTCTTGCAATTTGTCTATTCATAGCTGAATAAGCTCCCAATAATAATTGTTGACCTGTTTGACCTTTAGCGTAAAAAGTTCTAGACACTAAGACTCCTCCAAAGGATCTATTATCCAAAAGCCCTCCATAATCTCTAGCAAAAGGAACTCCTTGAGCTACACATTGATCAATAATATTTGCAGATACCTCTGCCAATCTGTAAACGTTCGCTTCTCGTGATCTGTAATCTCCACCTTTGACAGTGTCATAAAAGAGTCTATGTACTGAATCCCCATCACCTTGATAGTTTTTTGCAGCATTTATTCCTCCTTGAGCAGCAATCGAGTGAGCTCTTCTTGGTGAATCCTGGAAACAAAACGCTTTTACGTTATATCCTAGTTCAGCTAAAGTAGCAGCAGCAGAACCTCCTGCTAAACCGGTTCCAACCACAATTATATCTATTAATCTCTTATTTGCTGGACTAACTAAACGAATATTNTCCTTATGATTTGTCCATTTTTTTGAAATAGGCCCCTCAGGAATTTTAGCGTTTATTTTAGTCATGTTTTAGTTGTTTAAATAATGGAAAATTGCTATAAAACTAAATCCAAATGGGATTCCAATTGCATACAAATTAGTAAAAGCCTTTACTAAATAATTATACTTATTATTTATGCCCATTGACTGAAAAGCAGATGAAAATCCGTGTAAAAGATGAAGGGACAAGAATCCAAAAGAAATAACATATAATATTACTTTTATTAAATCATCAAATTTGTGTGAGAGTTCATCATAATATCTATTTGGATCTTCTGGCAAAAACTCGACGTACTTATAATTCATTTCAGGAATCCAGAAATCATAAAAATGTAATATTAAAAATGATAGAACAACAGCTCCGGAAATAATCATATTTCTAGACATCCAACTAGCATTACTAGATCCTTTGTACTTTACATACTTAACATTTCTAGAAGATCTATTTTGAAAGTCTAAAACAAAACCCATAACAAAATGAAAAATTACTCCAAAAATCAAAATAGGTTGAGCTATAAATTGAACAACAAAGTTTGATCCCATAAAGTGTGAAAATTGATTAAAAACTGATTCACTAAAAACAGAAGTTATNTTAATAATNAAGTGCTGAAGCAGAAANACAATTAAAAAGAGGCCTGAGACAGCCATTGCTATTTTTTTAATTATCGAAGCTTGAATTACGTTACTCATTACTGAATTTTGAATAATTTCAATACAAAATTAAACCATGAGTAGTTATAAGACAATAAAAACATAACTTTTATTTTATATCAAACTTTTCTGACACATCACCAATTACTATTTCATATTGTCCCTTTTTTAAATAAAATTCACCATTAGCAGACTTTTCAATTTTATTTTTTTTGGCCATATTTTTATTTGGATATACTATTGGTAAATCTATTTTTTGAAAACCCTTTTCTAAAATTAATTTCATTTTATAAATTAAATTTTTGTCATTGTCTAAAAGCTTCATTGTTAGTTGTTGATCTTTTATGGAATATAAATTAAAATAATGGCTAGGTAAATTAAACTCAGACCAATTATATGTNCTACTACCCCATCTTGACGAGAAATTAATATCTTTTGGAATTATATAATGGTTTTGTTTTAAATTTCTTTTTTCAAGAAAAGAATAAATAANAGATAAATCCATTTTATAAATTGATCTTCCGTGTGTGCCAATTAANAAATCTTTTGCTCTTTCTTGNATAACCAAATCATGTGTAGCTACTTTTTGTAANCCTTGATTAAAAGAATTCCAACTCANTCCTTTATCAAAACTCATGTACACGCCATTATCAGTTCCTAGATAAAGTAAATCTTCGTAGTATGGATCTTCTTTTATTACATTAAGAGACGAAATTGGGAGATTTGAATCTAAAGATTTCCAGTTTTCACCATTATCTTCAGTAACAAAAACATAAGGTTTAAAATCGTCAAATCTATATCCGTTCAAAGTAACATAAATCCTATCTTCTTTATGCTTTGAAAAAACAACTCTGCTAACCCACAAATTTTTAGGTAAATCATTAGAAATAATTTTCCATTGATTTCCTCCATCAAATGATAACTGAACTAAGCCATCGTCGGATCCAGTAACTAATTTTCCGAATTTAAAAATCGATTCATCAATTGAAGACAAAGTGCCAAATGGAACATTTCCTTTTTTAATTCCGTTTGTTAAATCTTTAGACTTAAAAGACCATTTATCTCCTTTGTTAAAGGAGGTGTGAAGTTTATTACTTCCTAAATATAGTATATCTTGATTGTGTGGAGAAAGTAAAATAGGTGTTTGCCAATTAAATCTAAGTGGGGATTCTCCTAGCTCATGTTTTGGCTTTATATATGTCCTTTTAGATTTATTAATTCTATAATAAACTCCAAACTGAGATCCAGTATATATAATATTTGAATCCCTATTATCAATTTGAACTTGCATTCCATCACCCCCCATAATAGATTTCCAATTATTCTGTCCAGTTTGATGCCATCTTAAGCTTTCTTTTGATTGACTACTAGCCATCCAAACTCCGTTGTCTTGAAGACCTCCATAAACATTATAAGGAATTTCATTGTCAACGTTAATTGTATAAAATTGTCCAACACTTGGTTGATTTAATTTTAACCAATTTTCTCCATCATCGTAACTTATGTTAACGCCTCCATCATTTCCATTTATCAAATGTTTTGGATTTTTTGGATTTATCCATAGGTCATGATGATCTACATGGACATTTGGATAATCTATAGATTTATATGTAACACCACCATCATTAGATTTTATGAAAGGAACTCCGTAAATATAAATATCATCTTTATTCACAGGAGAAACATGTATTTTTCCAAAATAATAGCCGTACGTATTATAAAGTCTATCTAAATAATATGAATTTTTTAAGGTCCAATTTAGCCCTCCATCATCGCTTCTATAGACTTGTGCGCCAATAATTGGAGTTTCAAACATAACTGTATTAGCATCTTCTAAATAAAGTTTCAGGTCCGAGGGTTTTATTAAATCATTCTTTACTAATTCTTTAATTTTAGTAGAATTATACTTTTTAGGGAAACTATTTGTAGTAAGAAATTTGTCTAATTTTAAATCATCTATTTTTAAAAATCTTTCTTTTGAAATTGATTCAAAATAATTTTTTGAAAGATCAGTTTTTTCTGTTGAAGCTTTACTTTTAGGACGTCTAAATTGATTGTCAACAACAGCATAAAGAGTTTTGCTGTCAAAAACTGCTAAACCGATTCTTCCAACCCCATTCCCTGTTGGGAATCCACTTTTTTGAGTAGAAATTAAATTCCATGTGTTTCCTGAATCAACAGATTTATAAATACCTGACTTTTCTCCGTTTCCCTTAAAGTCCCAGGCTTTTCTAGATTTTTGCCAAGAAGACGCAAATTGAATTTTAAAATTATTTGGGGATATATCTAAATCAATTATACCGGTACTTTCATCAATATACAACGTGTTTTCCCAGGTCACGCCTCCGTCGATGGTTTTAAATATTCCTCTTTCTTTGTTTTTTGAATATAAATGTCCTAGAACAGCTACAACAATTTCATTTGGATTATTTGGATTTATTACAATCTTCCCAATGTGATGAGAATCATTTAAACCAATATTTTTCCATGTTTTACCGTTATCATTAGATTTTAAAATTCCAACACCAGCATATGAGGATCTGGAAGAATTATTTTCACCAGTACCAACTATTATTAGCCTTGTACTCCAATCTATATCAAAATCTCCAATGTTTTGAGTGTCAGAATTATCCATTATCGGGCTAAATGTATTTCCATTATTAACTGTATGCCAAAGTCCTCCCGAAGCATAAGCGACATAAAATTCGGACGGATTGTTAGGGTTTACTTCTAAATCAGTAACCCTTCCGCTCATAACACTTGGTCCAATATTTTTAAATTCTAAATTTTTTACTATTGAATTTTCAATTAATTCATTTTGAATCTTTAAACTTTGTAATATATCCTCAGCACTTGTTGAAACTTGAGAAAATCCTGATGTATATATTATTAATAATAGTGTCGAGTATAAATATTTCATTATTATAATTATGTTTAGTTCAACGTTTGTTATACATTAAATATACTATTTTTGAATTTTAAATCTAACTATGAAATATTATCCAATATCTAATACTTTATTTGTCAAAAACAGAAAACATTTTATAGAAAATATGTTAGATAATAGTGTTGCTTTTTTTAATTCTAATGATTGTTATCCAGTAAGTGCTGATACTACTTTGCCTTTTGAACAGCATCGTGATTTGTTTTATTTAAGTGGAATAAATCAAGAAGAAACCGTTTTACTTATTTATAAAAATAATAACTCAAACTATGAAGAAATTTTATTCCTTACAAAACCTAACGATCTATTAACTCATTGGGAGGGCGAAAGACTAAATAAGGAAAAAGCTTTTTTTATTTCCGGAATTAAAACTGTTTATTGGCTGGAGCAAATTGATGATATTATTAAAAAAATAATGCAAAATGTTAACATTTTGTATTTAAACAAAAACGAACATTATCGAGCTAAAGTAGAAACTGAAACTAGAGAAAAAAGATTTAATAATTGGATTAAAAAAGAATATGCCTCAAAGGACTTAAAGGGCTGTAACTCAATACTACAAAAATTAAGATCAGTTAAAGATCCAATTGAAATTGAGTTAATTCAAAAAGCTTGCGATATCACTGAAAAAGGATTTAGAAGGGTTTTGAATTTTGTTAAACCTGGAGTTTGGGAATATGAAATTGAAGCTGAATTTTCTCATGAATTTTTAAGAAACAGATCTAAAAAATTTGCATATTCTCCAATTATTGCATCTGGCAAAAATTCAACAATATTACATTATATAGAAAACAACAATCAATGCTTAGATGGTGATGTTTTGCTATTAGACGTTGGAGCTGAATACGCAAATTATTCTAGTGATATGACTCGAACAATTCCAGTCTCCGGAAAGTTTTCTAAAAGACAAAAATCAATATATAATTCTGTTTTGCATGTTAAAAACGAAGCAACTAAATTATTAAAACCAGGAGTTATTTGGAAAGATCATTACAATGAAGTCGGTAAAATAATGAGTTCTGAATTATTGAAATTAGGTCTTTTATCAAAAAGTGATATTCAAAATCAAACTAAAGAAAATCCTGCTTTTAAAAAATATTTTACACATGGAGTTTCTCATAATTTAGGATTAGACACTCATGACTATGGAGACTTAAGCTATCCTATTACTAAAAACATGGTTTTTACTGTAGAGCCAGGGATTTATCTACCTAAAGAAAATTTTGGCATAAGACTTGAAGATGATGTTGTTGTTCAAGAAAATTCAGAACCAATCAATCTCATGAAAAATATTCCAATCGAAGTTGAGGAAATTGAAGATTTAATGAACTCTTAAACCGTTTATTTTGAATATATCAGCCAGTTACAAAAAGTTTTTTAAAAGATATGGACCTGTTATTTTTATAATGAGTTTTTTTTCAATTGTTGTAATAACTTCTTTTTATTTTATATTACAACCAAAAGTAAGTTTGCCTATTTACAGTCCTTCAATGGTTTCTGAAGAACTAGTTGAAGAAGATATTAGATATGTTAAGAAATATCATAGCATCAGTAATTTTTCACTAACTAATCAAAATGGAGAGCTTATTAATCAAGAATTTTATCAAAATAAAATATATATAGCAGACTTTTTCTTTACTACATGCCCTGACATTTGCCCAAAAATGACAGAGAATATGGGCTATTTGCAAAATGAGTTAAAAAATCAAACTGATGTTTTGTTAGTTTCGTTTTCGGTAACTCCTAATATTGATTCAGTTAGTGTTTTAAGAGCTTATGCTGACTTAAAGGGAGTTGACGATTCTAAATGGAATTTGTTTACTGGAAGCAAAAAAGATATTTACGAGCTTGCTAGAAAATCTTTTTTAGTAGCAAAAAATGATGGAGATGGTGGAAAATATGATATGATTCATACCGAAAATTTTGTTCTAATTGACAAAGAAAATAGAATCCGCGGATTTTATGATGGAACTAATGAAGTTGAAATGAACAAATTATTAAAAGATGTGAAGATCCTACAGAATTCATATTTAGATTAAATTAATAATTTATAAAATAAAAAATAGTTTACTTTTGCTTCTTTAAAATCATTCTAAATAAAGAACATTGACTTTAAACGATTTAAAAAAGGGGGAATCAGGTATTATTGAAGATATAATCACAGATTATATTCCATTGAAATTAATTGAAATGGGATGTCTTCCAGGTAANACTATTAAATTATTACAATTTGCTCCATTTAAAGANCCCATGTACTTAGATGTAAATGGAACTAGATTAGCGATCAGAAGAGAAACCGCAAANTATATTATTATTAAAAAATCCNGTAATGAGTAAAAGACTAACTGTTGCTCTTATTGGAAATCCAAATACAGGAAAATCATCAGTTTTTAATGATTTAACCGGCTTAAATCAAAAAGTGGGAAATTATCCTGGAATAACAGTTGAAAAAAAGGAAGGTATTTGTAAGTTGGAAAGGGGAGTTAAAGCACACATACTAGATCTTCCTGGAACTTATAGCTTAAATGCATCTTCACTAGATGAAAGTGTTGTAATAGAACTATTATTAAATAAAAATGATAAAGATTTTCCTGATGTTGCAGTTGTAATATCTGATGTTGAAAATTTGAAAAGAAATCTCTTACTATTTACTCAAATTAAAGATTTAAACATTCCTTCAATCCTTGTTATTAACATGTCAGATGTTATGAAAAGAAAAGGAATTTCTATTGATATTTCTGTTTTAGAAAAACATCTTGGTACTAAAGTTATTCTATACAGTTCAAGAGAAAAAAAGGGATTGAATGATCTAAAAAACATAATAACTAATTATAAAAAACTAGAAACTAATCAGTGTTTAGATATAATTAATATTGATGAAGAATATTTTAAGAGCTTAAAAAAAACTTTTCCTGATCAATCNATTTATAAACTTTGGTTAGTTATTACTCAAGATGTAAATTTCGGNAATTTNGATAGAGAAGTGGTAAATGATTCATCTACTTTTCAAACAAAATCTGTTTCTTATTTAAAGAGATTACAGCAAAAAGAAACTATTAAAAGATATCAGTTTATTAATAATGTTTTGAAAGAGTCTTACGTTCATGATCCTAAATTAGCTAGTGATTTTGGCTCTAAATTAGATAAAATTTTAATTCACAAATTTTGGGGCTACGCTATATTTTTTATAATATTATTAACCATTTTTCAAGCTATTTTTGATTGGAGCAGTTATCCAATGGATGCTATTGATAGTGCTTTTAGCAAGTTAAGTTCGATGGTAAAAAACACTTTACCNGAGGGAGTCTTTACAAGCTTACTTTCTGANGGAATTATNCCTGGGNTTGGCGGNATTGTAATTTTCATTCCTCAAATCGCGTTCTTATTTTTATTTATTTCAATTCTTGAAGAAACTGGNTACATGAGTCGTGTTGTTTTTCTTATGGATAGAGTTATGAGAAAATATGGTTTAAGCGGTAAAAGTATAGTTCCTCTAATTTCTGGAACNGCTTGTGCAATTCCAGCTATTATGGCAACTCGAAATATTGAAAACTGGAAAGAAAGACTTATTACAATTCTAGTAACTCCTTTTACTACATGCTCAGCTAGACTTCCAGTATACTTGATTTTGATTTCATTAGTTATTCCCGATGAAAGATTTTTAGGTGTAAATGCTCAAGGATTAACTCTCATGGGGCTATACTTATTAGGATTTTTTGCTGCAATTTTTTCAGCAAAAATTTTAAATAATATTCTTAAAATTAGATCTAAAACATTTTTTGTTGTTGAAATGCCAAACTATAAGTTGCCTCTTTTAAGAAATGTTTTTTTTACAGTTTTTGAAAAAACAAAGTCATTTGTTTTTGAGGCAGGTAAAATTATTATGGCTATTTCAATATTACTTTGGGGGCTTGCATCTGTTGGTATTGGAGATCAATTTAATAATGCTGAAAAAATCATAGTCGTCGAAAACTATAGTTCTGTTGACGAATTTGAAAACAAATTAAGTTCACACAAATTAGAACATTCATTACTTGGGGCAATGGGCAAAAGTATAGAGCCTCTTATAAGTCCACTTGGATATGACTGGAAAATTGGAATAGCTATAGTTACATCTTTTGCAGCAGGGAAGTTTTTGTTGGAACTTTGGCACAATATATAGTGTTCAAGGAGATCAAGAAGAAACCATAAAAGAAAGAATGGCTAATGAAGTTCGTGAAGATGGACAGCCGGTATTTGGATTAGCTTCTGGAATATCACTAATGATTTTTTATGCTTTTGCAATGCAATGTATGAGTACATTAGCTATTGTTAAAAAGGAAACCAACAGTTGGAAATGGCCTATACTACAATTAATAATAATGACGCTAATAGCATATTTTTGTGCATTATTTGTTTATCAAATTATTTCGTAAACGATGATTCAAATAATACTTACCATTTTGGCAGTTCTAATCTCAATTGGATATTTATCTAAAAAATTCTTTTTTCAAAAACCAGAAAAGGGCTGTGGAAACGGAAGCTGTGACTGTGATTGATTTACTTATTTAAATCATAATTCCAACTTACACCCAAAGCAAAATAATCCATTTTGTTATTAAATCCCTTTCCCAAGGAAACATCAAATTGAATATTTTCCTTTATAAGATAAGTTAATCCCAAGTCATAACTATTTGGGGATTCTTTTTTAGAATTTTCTCCAAATAATTCAGCATAAACACCCCAAGATCCTATGCTTTTTGCCAATGCCAAAGTATATATAAAAGTTCTGGGGCTCCGTAAACTTTATTATATCCTAAATTATATCCAATTGACAAGGTTTGTGAAAGATCATGTGATATTAATATTCTGTTTAAAGTTCCCCAACCATCGTTGGTATAATATTTAGAGGCAGTAGGTATTGAAATATGGGATAAAAATGCTACTGTTGTTGTGTGTATTTCAGAACTAAATAATTGAATTTTAGTACCCAGTTCAATATCACCAAATTTAGGAGACGGAATATTGACTCCTTCTTTGCTATCCATAAAAATATAATTAGTATTTAACCTTATTTCTACAGATTCGGAAAGTCCAAAACGAAATAAATTATTAAAAGTATTTGTTTGATCGACAGAAAATCCACTTTCAATTTGTAAAATATTTTTTGGCAAAACTATTGAAGCTTCCGTTTGATCAGGCCTGTCAGTTATTATTTGGCCATTTATAATGGAAGAAATAAGAAGTGTTAATAATACTATTTTTTTCATTTTTACAAATTTTTATCCAAGAGCTACATCTAAAATCATCATAACAATGAATCCTCCTATAAATCCTAGTGTGGCAATATCGGTGTTTTTATCCAATTGAGTTTCTGGAATTACTTCTTCAACAACAACAAAAATCATAGCCCCCGCAGCAAAAGCTAATGCATATGGAAGAATTGGAGTGAAAAAAGTTACAGCAACTGCCCCAATAACAGCAGCTATAGGTTCAACTGCAGCAGATGCTTGACCGTACATAAAACTTTTCCATCTACTCATACCCTGTCTTCTAAGTGGCATTGAAACAGCTATTCCCTCAGGAAAATTTTGAATACCAATACCAATTGCAAGAACAACAGCTCCAGTAATTGAAGCTTCAGGAATTCCTGCAGCAACGCCTCCAAAAAGAACACCTATTGCTAAACCTTCCGGAATATTATGTAAAGTAATTGCAAGTGTTAACAATGTGGTTCTATGCCACGGAGTTTTAATTCCTTCAGCTTCTTTAAAATTAATATGCATGTGAGGTAAAACTTTATCTAATCCAAAAATAAATAAAGCTCCTAATGCAAATCCAATTGCAGCAGGCATCACCTTGACAAACCCTTCGCCTTCACTCATTTCAATACCTGGAGCTAGCAAACTCCAAAAGCTTGCAGCTACCATAACACCACCTGTAAATCCTAGCATTCCGTCTAAAAAGACTCTATTCATTGTTTTAAATAAAAACACAAATGAGGCTCCAAAAGCTGTCAATCCCCATGTAAAAGTGTAGCATACAAAGCCCCTAAAACCGGATCAGTATTTTGAAAAAAAGTTATAATATCTTGAAACATAAAATTAAATTTTGGTTATATATAAATTACTAGCTGTTTTTATTGAAATAGTCAAGTTGGTGTCATCTAATCCAACGTGTAAGGATTGATCAAATTCCTCCTGATGTAATACTTTAATATTACAACCTAGTGAAATTTGTCTTTTATCTAAATATTTTAGAAATGTAGACGAAGAGTCTTTTACTCCAATAAACTTTCCTGTTTCTCCAATATTTAAATCACTAAGTTTTAATTTTGGTGTAAATTTTATGAACCCCGCAGGATTAGGAATTGGATCTCCATGTGGATCTTTAGTTGGAAAATTCAACTTATCTAACTCATTTGTTAATTTTTTAGACTGAATATGTTCCAATTGTTCCGCAATTTCATGTACCTCATCCCACTTAAAATTTAATTTATCCACTAAAAAAACTTCCCAAAGTCTATGCTTTCTTATTATGTTTAAAGCAGTTTTTCTTCCTTTTTCAGTAAGCTGAGCTCCGTGATATTTCTTGTAAACTATTAAATTTTTGTCGTTAAGTTTTTTTAACATTTCAGTAACTGAAGAAGCTTTGGTATTTAAATTATCTGCAATAGAATTTGTTGACACACCTAATTCAGGATCAGATGACAAATGAAAAATAGATTTTAAATGATTTTCTTCCGAAAAAGTTAACATAGATCAAATGTATAACTTTTTTAGTTACTATAAAAAAATATTTTAGGTAAGCCTAAAAAATAAATACTTTTAATAAAAGCAATTAAATTTTATTTAAAGTTTTCTTTCTAATAAAGAATTAGAAAATTCAATAAGCTCCTCTTTTTTTTCTATTGAAATACTTAAATCATTTAAAGAGTTTAAAGCTAAACTAGTATAGTCCTTAACTAATTTTAAATTATCAATATCTGCTTTAGTATCCTCGAAAATTTGAGTTACTTTTTTAACTTTATCAATAGTATTTTTCTCGCTATATAAAGATTCTAAAGTTTTAGATTGATTAATGTTGGCATTTGCTAAACACAAATGATATAATGCTGTTTTTTTATTTTCAATAATATCTCCACCAATTGATTTCCCAACTAATAATTCTTCTCCGAATGTGTCTAAATAATCATCCTGTAACTGAAAAGCTATTCCAAGATAAACTCCAAAATCATAGATTTTAATTAAATCATTTTCATTGGCTTCGGCAATTATTGCACCCATTTGTAATGAAGCTCCTACCAAAACAGCTGTTTTTAATCTTATCATGTTGATATAATCTTCAAAAGATACATTTGGATTTGTTTCAAAATCTATATCAAATTGTTGTCCCTCACAGACTTGAAGAGCTGTGGTGTTTAAAACAGTATTTAATTTTTTAAAAACAGTAGGATTATAGTCCTCTAGTAATTTATAAGAATAAATTAATAATGCATCTCCAGAAAGTATAGATTGATTTACATCCCATTTTAAATGTACAGTTTCATTACCTCTTCTTAAAGCCGCTGATCCATAATATCATCGTGCATTAAAGTAAAATTATGGAAACATTCAACTGACAATGCAGCGTTTAATGATAATTTTGGATCTTTTCCAAAAACACTTGTTGACATTAAAACCAAATAAGGTCTTATTCTTTTACCACCAATATCTAAAATATATTTAATAGGACTATATAAAGATTTAGGGGTTTCTGAAAAAGATAATTCCTTTAAACTTTTATTGATAAGATCGGCATAAAGTTTGATTGATAACAAAATATAAATTTTAGTTCAAAAATACATTATTTAGATTTTATATCATTAAGAAACTTTGGAAACCGTTTGCGTATTAATAGTTTCCTGATTATATTTGCAGACCAAAAAAAATGAAAGAATTAATTTTAGACAAAACTCGAGAGCTTTTCTTAACTATTGGATTCAAAAGCGTCACAATGGATCAAATTGCCAATGCAATGGGGATATCTAAGAAAACAATTTATAATTCTTTTGAAAACAAAACTGAATTAGTTAAAGAAGTAACTAGTTATATGTTTAACAATATTACAACTGGAATTACTGAAATTAAAAAAACTTCTAATAATCCAATTAGCGAAATCTATGACATTAATCTTTTTTTAATAAAGTATTTAAAAAACGAAAGTGTTTCTCCTTTATATCAATTAGAAAAATATTATCCATTAATTCATAAAGAAATTAATAAAAAACAATTTGATTTTATTACAAAATCAACAACATTATCTCTTAAAAACGGCATAAAACTTGGGTTATTTAGAAAGGACATNCAAATAGATTTTATATCAAGACTTTATTTCAAAGGTATGATTGGAATAAGAGATCTTGACACATTTCCAACAAAATTATACAACCCAGCTAAGCTTAAAATAGATTTTATTGAATATCACTTGAGGGCTATAGTTACAGAGAAGGGATTAAAACAATTAAACCATTTTATAAAAAAGAATTAATGAAAAAAATAGCTTTATGTATATGTATTGCTTTATTAACTGGTGATCTTAAAAGTCAAGATTCATTTTCTTTAGAAGATGCCGTAAATTATGCTTTACAGAATAATAGATCGGCAAAGAATGCTACAAATGATTTAAAAATTGCTAACGCAAAAAAATGGGAAACTATAGCAACTGGACTTCCTCA
>JGI26118J46590_1000127_pt1 | contig 17951 bp, 12 predicted proteins | sample AOAMet_66_BLW_10_2_FD_46590 | JGI IMG/M metagenome (IMG submission 46590)
TTGGGCTTGTACCAACCGAGGCCAAAATACCCCTTCACTCCCGGATACGAGATGAGTGGCACGGTCGATGCCGTTGGTGATGGCGTCACCGAATTTACAGTTGGGCAGCGAGTGGTTGCAGGGCTTCCGAATGGTGGCCAAGCAAGCCATGTCATTGTCAATTCAGAACGGGCGCTTGCGCTTCCTGATGATGTTGGATTGGATGTCGCAGCGGCGATTCCTGTGACCTACCTCACCGCCCATCACATGTTGCATCACCTTGGCCACATGAAGGAAGATGATTCGGTACTGATTCACGGAGGTGCTGGAGGCGTGGGTACTGCTGCTTTACAGATCTGTCAATGGGCAGGCGTGTCCAAAGTGTGGGCAACTGCATCGGGACACAAAAGTTCCACAATCGAGGCCTATGGCGGCGTTGCTATTGACCGGCATAACGAAGATTTTGTTGAAGTGATTAAAAAAGCCACAAACAATCAGGGCGTCGACCACATTCTCGATCCAATTGGAGGCGACAACCTCAGNCGCTCACTTTCTGCGCTGAAAGAAGGAGGGCGCCTCTACACNTACGGGATGTCNGCNGCGGCCCCATCATCGAAACGGAGCATCATTCGCTCCTTCTTGGCTTGGCGACGCACCCCTAAATTTGACCCTCTCCGGTTGATGACGCGCAACCGAGGTGTGTTTGGTGTGCACATGGGCACATGGAAAGATGAGGCTGTGATGGTTGAACAACTTCATACAATTCTCAAGGGCGTTAAGGAAGGTGCGTTGGCACCCGTCATTGACTCAGTGTTTGATGCCGAAGATGTTGCAAAAGCGCATCAGTACATCCACGACGGAAAGAACATCGGCAAAGTTCTCCTTCGCTTCAAGTGAGCATTGAAGAAGCCTCGACCACACGCAATGAAAGAGGGCAATCAAATGAAAGCGACAATGTCTGGTTTTGATCTTCGTGCAGTGGCACAAGAACTCGATGTTTTTGCCGGAGCTTATGTCAAAAAGGCATACATGCCACACTATGAACAGATTGTGCTGCGTATCAACCCAAAAGAGCAGGACCAATTCGACTTGGTTCTTGTCCGTGGTTCGAGAATTTACACATCGCAGCGCGACCGTCCAATGCCAATGACGCCACCACCGTTTGCAATGGTTCTTCGCAAGCATTTGAAAAATGCTCGAATGACTGGGGTTCGCCAACTTGGTTTTGACCGCGTGTTAGGGTTTGATTTTGATACAAAACACGGCAGTTACCACCTCTACGTAGAAGTGTTTCGAGATGGAAACATCATTCTGACAGATCAGGAAGGCGTCATCATCCAACCACTGACGCATGCCTCCTATGCAGGCCGTACGCTGAAAAAAGGCGTCGTGTACCAACCACCTCCAGCCGCAATGGACCCCCATGAACTTGATGTGGCGACCCTTTCTGAGTTATTTTCAACATCAGACCGAGACCTTGTTTCGACGCTCGGTGGAAAGGCAAATCTTGGTGGCACGCATGCGAATGCAGTGTGTGACTTGGCTCAACTCGAGCCGAACATGGCGACCCAAGATGCCAATGTAGAGGATGTTCACACAGCATTGCAAACATTGCTGGGACACCTAGGTGAGCAACGTCAAGGCATATTGTTGATGAAGCCAAGCGATGAAATGGGTGTCGAAGCGCTTGAACAGAAGGCTGCCTCGATGGAAGCAAATGGATTACGAGACCGCTTTTTTGAAGCACATGCAAGTGAAGCCACACCAACCATCCTCCCCTCGCATGCTGGCATGGCACAGGCCAAGTTTGCTACATTGTGCGAAGCCGTCGATGCATGGAAAGGAGCCCATGATGCAGGGGCGCTTGCCCGCAGAGAGGCGGAAAAACTGGACATTGCAGCACCCGGAAGAGGGCATTCAACCGATGTTGAACGGCTCGAACGCCGAAAGGTCCAGCAGGAAAAAGCGCTCTCTGGATTCTCAAAGAAAATTGAGAAGCAGCAGATGATTGGACACACCATCCAAAACAACTGGACACACGTAGAGAGCCTGCTCATTCAAGTCACAGAAGCAATCGAAGCAAAGGGCTGGAAAGAAGTCAAGTCGATGGCGAAGAGCATTCCATGGATCGTATCGCTCAATCCTGCTGAACGGTCCTTCCTCAGTGTTCTTCCAGATGAAAATGGTGAACCAAAGGGGCCTCAAGCGACGCTTTCCATCGATGAGAGCGTGCATCAAAACGCACAGCGTTTCTTCACCGCTGCTCGAAAGCAAAAAGACAAAACAAAGGGCGCTGTTGACGCTTTAGAAGATACATTGCTCCAGCTTCAACGTGCTCAAAAGAAAGAAGCCAAACAGCAGGCCACTGGAAAATTGAACAAAATCAAGCGAAGCAAGCGACTGTGGTTTGAGCATCATCGTTGGAGCATGATCACTGGAGGCCACTTGCTTGTTGGTGGAAAGGATGCAAAGGGCAACGATTCGATTGTCAAGAAGCACCTATCTGGACAAGATCGATACCTCCACGCTGATTTACACGGGGCACCGAGTTGCAGCCTCAGGGCAACCCAGGGCTTTGTTGTCGACCAACACAAACCTGCCCACATTCCTGCTGATGTCCCTGCATTCAGAATTGTCGACAAACTCGGTGATGAACGTATCACTGAAGAGAAGTTGCTCGAAGCTGCTACGATGGCCTTGTGTTGGAGTCGTGCATGGGCTGGGGGCGGTGCACACGGAACCGTGTATTCCGTCAAACCTGCTCAAGTTTCAAAGACGGCGCAAACTGGGGAATTCGTGGGTAAGGGTTCGTTCATCGTGCGAGGCCAACGTCAATGGTTCAAAGATCTCGATGTACAAATTGGAATTGGAATTGTTGCCATCAATGGCGTGCCACTCCTGATGGGCGGTCGCCCTGAAACCATTGCTGCAACATGCCAAAGGTACGCCATCCTTCGGCCAGGACTCACNAAAAAAGANCAACTTGCAAACCGCATTTACAAGAACACAGGCCTCGTTACTGATGATGTATTNCCTGTGATACCTGGCGCTTCAGACATCATCGAAGATTATGGAATCTTTTCGCCGCCGGCCACGAGTGCTGANGAAGAATGAAACTTCANGTCAGTTGTTCCCTTTGCGGCCACGGCTGAAGCCACCTTTCGACGGCCTGTTGTTTCGATGGGCTTGGCTGTTGCCAAAGCCTTTCTTTGAAGTCTTGGAAGGTTTGTAAGTTTGGCCTCGTGCTTCGCCTCGGTATCCCTTAGAGGAACCTCCGGAGCCACGGTCGTTCGACCTTGAATCATTGCCACCGCTGCGGTTGCTGTCACGGAATCCGGATCGTCCACCGCTGTCGTTGCTTCGACCGCCACGGTAGCCACCGCCACCGCCGCCACCGCCGCTTCGTCCACCGCTGTCGTTGCTTCGACCGCCACGGTAGCCTCCGCCACCGCCGCCGCTTCGTCCGCCACCGCCGCTTCGNCCGCCGCCACGGTAACCTCCGCCACCGCCGCTTCGTCCACCGCCGCCGCTTCGGCCGCCACCACGGTAACCTCCGCCACCGCCGGATCGACCACCGCCGCTGTATCCACCGCGACCACCGCCGCTTCGTCCACCACCACGGTAGCCTCCGCCACCGCCGTTGCGTCCGCCGCCACTGTATCCGTCTCGGTTTTGTTCACGAGAACGGCGATCTGCCGCAATGTAAACCACTTCGAACTCGGGAAGAATTGAGAATTCTGGAGGCATGAACTCGACGTTGATTCCTACATCGCGTTGAATACGAACATAGGATCGCTTCTGAGGGCGTTGTACGAGCGACACGACCACACCTGATGCTCCACCGCGAGCGGTTCGACCACTGCGGTGCTTGTACGCCTTGCCATTTTCTGGAGGATCGTAGTGAATGACACAATTTACGCCAGCCACGTCAATACCACGAGCAGCAACATCTGTTGCAACGAGTGCCATGCATTCTCCATGTTGGAAACGCTCCATGGCTCTGTCCCGACCTCGTTGTGTCAACCCACCGTGAAGCGTTTGGACGGCCATACCGTCGTAGCTTAGGTCGTCGCCAACTCTGTCGACTCCAGCTCGGGTGCGGCAGAACACGATGGTTCGCCCACACTTGCGAATAAGTTCAGCAGTGATGTCTGGTTTCTTGGAATTGGGCATCAACCAAAAATGATGAGTCATGCTTTCCATGCTGACTTCTTTTGGCCCGACTTCGATGGTGACCGGATCGGTTTGGTAATCGCGGACGAGGTCAGCGACTTCGTCGTCAAGGGTGGCGCTAAACAAGATGGTTTGTCGGTCCTTTTTACAGGCGTCAAGGATCTCGCAAACGGGTTCCATGAAACCCATATCCGCCATTCGGTCTGCTTCATCGAGCACAACCACTGAAACATCATCCAGCGAGAGAGAACCTCGCTCCATCAAATCAAGCAGACGTCCTGGGCAAGCCACAAGCACATCGACACCACGGTCGAGGGCGCGGAATTGCTTCTTGTACGAAACGCCACCATACATTGCTTCGACATAGAGTTTCAAATCGTAAGCAAGAGGGTCGAGAACTTTGTAAATTTGTTCTGCCAGTTCACGGGTTGGAGTGAGAATGAGCGAAGTTGGTCGGCGAGGTTCTGCTTCAGTGGTACGGGAGAGAAGAGGAAGTCCGAAAGCGAGGGTCTTTCCAGATCCTGTTGGCGCTCTGCAGCAGACGTCTTTTCCGAGCATTGCATCGGGAATTGACTCTTTCTGTACTTCAAACGGTTCAAGAATGCCTTGCGTTTTCAGAGCATTCACCAATACTGGTTCGATACCCAAGTCACTGAACGACACCATACACGCACCCCGTTCCATCCCGCCGTCCGACCCTATTTGAAACCCACAGTAGGAATAATCGTCCATTCCTGTGGCTCAATTGGTATTCAAGCGCGCCGAACAAGCATGGCAACTGCATTCCCGCCGCCGAGGCAAAGGGTCACAATTCCGCTCGATGATTCAAGGCGACGCATGACACCGAGCATGGTGATCAAGCAACGTGTGCCACTGGCTCCGAGAGGATGTCCAAGGCTCACTGCTCCACCATGGAGGTTGAAGCGATCTTCTGGAATGTTCAATTCTTGGGCCACCGAACATGAAGCGGAGGCAAAGGCTTCGTTGTGTTCGTACACATCAACATCAAGGACACTGAGTTGATTCCGCTCAAGGAGCATCTCCACAGCGCTGATTGGTGCGCTCATGACTCGAGCGGGTTCAACACCGCTTGTGCAGTAATCTTCGACATAGCCAAGAACCTCCCAACCTTGTTGTTGAGCAAACTCCGCATCAGCGAGAAGAACGGCGCTCGCCCCGTCATTGAGAGTGCTGGCGTTGCCTGCGGTCACTTGCCCGTCTTTCTTGAACACTGGACGAAGATTTGCCAGCGATTCTGCAGTGGTGTTTGAACGAACGCCCTCATCAGAATGGAAGTGAACCGGGTCGCCACGGCGTTGTGGGATCTCAACCGGGAACATTTCCCAGTCAAACCAACCGTTTGCTTGAGCGGTTGAAGCCCGTTGTTGACTTCGTGCGGCGTAGGCATCAGAGTCTCACGAGTGATGTTGCATTCCTCGGCAATGGTTTCGCCTGTGGTGCCCATATGAACATCGTTGTAGCCGTCCCAGAGTCCATCGTGAATCATGGAGTCCACAAGGGTTGAATCGCCCATTTTCGAACCTTTTCGGTGATTCTTGAGGAGGTGAGGGGCATTGGACATGCTTTCCATACCACCTGCGATGATTGCTTTGTATTCGCCCGCACGGATGCTGTTCGAAGCCATCATCGCTGCTTTGAGTGAACTGCCACAGACTTTGTTGATGGTGACGCAAGGTGTGGTGTATGGCAGGTGCGCCCCGAGTGCGACTTGGCGGGCAGGATTTTGACCCGCTCCTGCTTGGAGCACTTGACCAAAAATGACCTCGTCAATAACACCCGAAGACGGGTCGAGACCTGCACGACGGCAGACTTCCTCAACAGCAAGAACACCAAGTTCAACCGCTGTAAAGCCTGAAAGAGCGCCCATGAATTTGCCAATTGGCGTTCGGGCAACGGCACAGATAGCAACCTTAGGCTGAGGCATGACCGCCCTAAAGGGACTTTATTCTTCAATGTGCGCGCCTCCATATCAGCCAAATTTCAAGAGAAGCCTTGATGATGTGAAGGTGCTGGCGGGTGCATGGCGAAATTCAAGACTGGATTCACAACGGACCGAGAAGCGAACGAAATGCGACACNTTGAGGTGGAAATCGATTTCACTCCAAACGCACTCGCTTCAATCCTCTACCGCCAAGGTGACACCGTTATCCTTGCTTGCTGCACAAAGGAAGCTCGATTGCCAGGATGGTTCCCTCGAGATTCCACTAAAGGGTGGGTTCACGCTGAGTACTCACTCTTGCCAGGTTCGACCGATTCAAGGTTCCGAAGAGAACGCCGTGGTGCAAAAGGACGCACTCAAGAAATCGAGCGCTTGGTTGCTCGTTCACTCCGTGCTGCTGTCGATCTCGAAGCACTTGGACCAGTGGCCCTCAACGTCGACTGTGACGTGCTAAACGCCGATGGAGGCACCCGATGTGCATCGATTACCGCTGCAAACATCGCCCTCCGACTTGCTGTTCGCCGACTCATCGCTCGAGGCGAATGCCTTCCAATGGACATGCGGCCAACCGAAGACGAACGACGCAACGGATGGACTGCTCCGTCCCTTTCAGACACAGAGCGAACCAACCATGAAAACGCTGTCATCCCACACGACTTGGCTGCTATTTCAGTCGGTCTGATCGATGGAGAAGTGTACCTCGACCTTGATTATGTCCTTGACTCAAACGCAGATGTCGACATGAATGTCGTCAAAACTGCCGATGGAAAGTACGTCGAAATTCAAGGCACAGGTGAAGAATCAACCTTTTCTGGTGAAGAACTCGTTGCCCTATTGGCACGAGCCGATGGTGGACTTGAGACGCTCTTTGATGCTCAAGTCGCCATTCTCGATGGCATCGAGTGAGGCATACTGTTCGGGCGGAAGCCTTGATATGGCAGGGGTCATCGCCAAGTTGCACGGGTCAGTAGCTTAGTTGGGAGAGCGCGGCACTGAAGATGCCGAGGTCGCTGGTTCAAGTCCGGCCTGACCCACCTCAACACACCATGAGCGAAAGCTGTCTGCAAAACGATNGCTCTTAACACGGGAAAAGCCAGTTTGAATCGAGTTCCCATCGTTGGGTTCATTTGCAAGAACCTCTTCTTGTGGGTATGGGCGGGAAGGATGATGAGAATCCAGCACCGCNTGAGGGCACCGAGCATGAAACTCGGAAGGATAAACTCAGCAAGGAACTCGAAGTGATTCGAACCCGAAGAACCGGTGGCTCAGGCCGCAGTTTCTTAGCCAAGAAAGAGAATTTCGTCCTCTTTGGCGGCATCGTTTACGGTGGAGTGTACGCCCTGATGATTTTCGCCATGTCTTCTGGGATGCTTGGTGAATCAACGGCACTCGATCACGCCGCTTCCAATACCTTCCTCGATATTGGTGGCGAATGTGAAGAGATCACAGAGGAACCATGGATTCACATGTTCCCCAACGAAGACCTGCATGTATTCTCACTTGCTGGGCACAACCTCCCTGAAGGGTTNGCATCACTCGCCTTCGAAATCACATCAACCGATGAAGGCCAAGAATGGTGGTCAAAAGCAAACTCGACGGTTTCGACGGTCAAGTTCAAGGGAGGCTCGGAAACAGGGCGTTCGAATTACCAAGCCGACTACAGCGACTTAACTGAAGGCCACTATTCGATTACATTCGAAATTTCAGTGTACAATCAGTCCAACCTCACGGGTGCAAGCATCGTTGAAGGCGGTGAGCAAATTGACAAAACCATTGAGTTCGAAATCTCTGAATCAAAGCAAACCCTTGCCTTCCTACCGTTTGTTAACGACGAAACGAAGCAGGACATTCGAGTCACCGACACAGGTGCCCGCTCTTGCTGGAGCGTCCAAGATTTGGGAGACTGGGGCTACATTCTCATTGGCGCTGAGCTTGGTGGAGGTCGAGAAACGGCCATGCTCTCCGGAGGCTCTGCCGGCATCCCTGCATGGTGGATGGCTTTCACATCCCTCTCACTGTCAGCGATCACCTTGCTTGTGATTTATCCGTTGATGTACAAAATCTACCACCAAGAAAGCGACGACATTCTCTCCAGAGCACACATTGGCCGTCTTGTGGAAGAGATTCTGACAAAAACTGCAACCCGGTTGTCAATCGATGTCGATTGGGAGTTGTACAAACTCGAACCCCGAGAATTATCCATTGACATCATGGTTCCATACAAGAACACTGAATCCACGCTATCAGACAGCAAGGACGTGCGTGCTGAAGTGCTTCGGGAAATTCTCGACGAGTTTGCGATTTTCCGTGTCTTCAAACCCGTTCAATTGACGGTACGAACGATTGGTGTCAATCAAGGCATTGACTTTGATTCCGGCGTAGGAATTGGTACCTCTGCAGAAGAGGAAACTGAAGAAACTCAGAACTATTCATCGTTCTTCTCTGAACTTCACACCCTCTCACGTGTCGAAGATGAAGTCCGAGAAAGCCTCGAACTGTTCTTCGCCCGTCGAAGCGACCTCGCAATGAAAGGTGCTGTCGTCACCAGTGATGACCGAGTCATCTTCGTCTCAGTCATTTATCGGCCAACTCAGCGGTTTGCATTCTTCAGGTTCAAGAAAACGAGGGACGAAGTTCAAACCGAGCTTCATCGATTTATATCCAAGCGAAACGCCGACTTATTGGGGTCTCAAGACCTCATCGTCAAAGGACGAAACCAAGTCTCGACCTTGGCTGACCGATCCGGCGCTGGGCGTGTGGAGCGTGCCTCGAAGAGCGACGAGCGAATCGTGGCCGTTGCTCGCCAAGACGGCCTTGGTGGAAAGATGCTCCAGACCAAACTGCTTGGCGATACACTCTCGACGGTCGAGTACATGGCCAACGAAAAGCGTGAGATGATCAATAAATGGGGCTTCTGGGGTTTGATTGTCTTCGTTTGGATTCCTTTCATGGCATCAGGTGTGCTGGTTGGTGCAATGCTCGGATTGCTTTCGAGAATGAACTTCACTCGCGTCCTCTCTGCCACCTTCATCGGTGGTTCAATCGCTTCAGTCACATGGGCATACACTGCAGAAGGGATTGTGAAATTCATGCACCAATACAAACTTGAGGCTGTTATTCCACTGATCATCATCGTCTTCGTTGGCGCTGCATTCCTGCACATTCGTTCAACCAAGATGCGCCGTCAGACTGAGCTTTTCGAAGACACCCTCCTGGACAATTTCCATGCGAACATCCAAGCCAAATACGGCGAGCAAGGATGAGGATTCCAATGGACGCCATCACCCAGACGACTGGCAGAGAAGGGCATGTCGGCGAGGTATCGCTCATTGGTATCGTGACCGTCAGCGATCGGGCCAGTGATGGAACCTACGAAGACCAAGGTGGGCCAGCAATTCTGGCTTTCCTCAACGAAGCCATTGCAAGCCCTTGCATCGTGCACTATAGGTGCGTCCCAGATGTTCAGGCAGCCATTGAAGATGCCCTGATTGAACTCGCCGATAAGATTGGATGTGATGTCATTGTCACAACAGGCGGTACAGGCCCCACGCCTCGGGATGTAACACCGGAAGCGACAGAGGCAGTTCTTGAGCGAATCCTTCCCGGGTTTGGCGAACAGATGCGAGCCATATCCCTGAAGTATGTCCCAACTGCCATTCTCTCGAGGCAACTCGGAGGAACCAGAGGTTCTTGCGTAATTTTCAACCTTCCTGGACGTCCTAAATCGATCAGGGAGACCATCGATGAAATTTGGCGAGCCGTTCCATATTGTGTGGATTTGATTGGTGGCCCTTACATCGATACTGTGGATGATGTCTGCAACGCATTCAGGCCTGCCTCTGCTCGTCGCAGGTGAACGCAAAACCCAAGCAAGAGTTCATTGAGTAGATTCCCAAGGAAGGCACATGGACCAAAAGAACAACGGAAACTTGCTCGTTCTGAACGCAACGATGATCTTACCTGACAAGACCGTTCTGGGCGACCTACGAACCGAAAATGGAACCATCTCTGAAATCAAGATTGGAGGCGGTCTTGAGCCAAACCATGACGAGCAGGTCATCGATGGGACAGGGCTGCATCTTCTTCCCGGCGCCATTGATCCGCAAGTGCATTTCAGAGAACCTGGCCAACCGGAAAAGGAAGACCTGGGAAGTGGTTCGGCTGCCGCTGTAAGTGGAGGCATTACCTCGTTTTTGGACATGCCAAATAACAAACCAGCCATTACAGACATGAAGGGTATGCAAATGAAACTCGACAGTGCTGCTGCCACATGCGTCAACAACTACGGCTTCTTCATTGGCGCTACACCCACGAACCTTGCAGAACTTCAGGAGGTCGTTGGGACCATTGACGCACCACGAGCTATTCCTGGCATCTGTGGAACAAAGGTGTTCATGGGGTCCTCAACTGGAACATTGCTCGTCAACGAGCGCGAAGCACTCGACAGAATCTTTGGCGGAATTGGTGGACTGATTGCGGTTCACGCTGAAGATGAAGACCGACTCAACGAACGTTACCCCTCGTTTGAACATCGCACCGACATGGCCGCTCATGCTGAATGGCGAGACGATGTAACCGCACTTCTTGCCACTAAAATTGCGGTAGAGCTTGCAGAGCGACACCAACATAGGCTCCACATTCTGCACCTTACCTCCGGACTCGAAGCTGATTGGTTGGAAGGTCGGACCTCGTTGCCAAGTCAAGCGGTAGGAAAAGGAGTCATCACTACTGAGGTTCTGCCTCAACATTTGACATTCAATGAAATGGATGTTGAACGTGAGGGTGTGCGACTAAAGATGAACCCACCAATACGGTACCAAGCCGACATGGACATCCTATGGCGTAGAATTCACGACGGTACGGTGCAATGCATCGCCACTGATCACGCACCCCACACGTTGGANGCAAAGGCGAAAGGGTTCCCTGCTGCACCGAGTGGTATGCCAGGTGTTGAAACTTCACTCCCTGCCATGCTCACCCACGCCAAGGATGGCCGATGCACCATCGAAGATGTCGTCAAGTGGATGTCTGCGAATGTAGCGGATTGCTACAACATGACGAACAAAGGTGCGCTTCAGCAAGGCTATGACGGAGATCTTGTCTTGGTCGACATGAAGCATGAAGCCGAAGTGACTGATGAAAATTCGTGGACACGAGTTGGTTGGAATCCGTACAGAGGCCGAACCCTTGTCGGATGGCCGATGGTAACCGTTGTCGGCGGCGTGCCAGTGTTCGAAAGAACGCCTGAAACGGGTCAAAAAGGGAAACTATTGGTGAAACCGGGTGAAGCTGGTGAAGCGATTGAAATGGCTCCTTGGATTTAATTGTAAATACGAATTAATATCCAATCTTGCCGGATAACATTATATGGCAAGATATTTGATTCCGGATTGAGGAATCTACATGAGTTGGCTAGAAGAAAATATTGGAGAAGGATATCAACAGGTAATTGTCGGCGTTGTGCTGTTCATCATTGGTGCTACAATGGGGTGGCTTGAAGCCGCTGACGGTGCCATGAGTGCGGCTGACGTCTANGTCCCGTCGTTGCTGATGCTTTCTGGGGGAATGGTGACGCTGCTCGGCATCTCCTTTGGCACTGGCCATGAAGACGACAGAACGAACGATNTGATGGATGCCATCAATGATTTGACGAACAGAATGAACGCAATGCTGGGCGAAGAAGAGTGAGATCAAAGGCCGTAAATTCGGCCATACTTCTCTTCCACATAGCGTAGGAAAGGCTCGGGGCTTGGTGGCGCACCTGTCGCTTTTTCAATCAAATCAGCAGGTGACATTTTGCTTCCTTCTGCATGGATTCTTGGCCTCAACCATTCGAGAAGCGGCGACCAGTCTCCAGATTCAACGAGGGCATCGATGTCACCAAGTTCTTCAGCCATTGATTCGAGAAGTTGTGCAGCATACAAATTCCCGAGGGTATAGGTTGGGAAATACCCAAATGCGCCCATGGACCAGTGAATGTCTTGCAAACATCCGAGGCGATCGTTTGGAACTTCTTCACCAAACCACTCTTGGAACATGGTGTTCCAAGCATTTGGCAATTCTTTGACAGTCAACTCACCATTGAACAACTGCTTCTCAATTTCATACCTGAGCATGACATGGAGGTTGTAGGTCACCTCGTCCGCTTCAACCCGAATGTAGCCGGTTGACACTTTGTTCGCAATTCGATTCAAGGTTGCCGGGTCCCACTCCGGCGCAGAAGGGAAGCACTCTTTGTACCAAGGAAGGGCGACCTTCCAAAAGGCAGGAGTGCGGCCAATTTGATTCTCCCAAAACCGACTTTGTGACTCATGCACTCCAAGGGAAACTGCCGCACCACGGGGTGTGTATGAATGATCAGCATCGAGCCCTTGTTCATACAGGGCATGACCGGTTTCGTGCATCACGCCATAGAGGCAAGAGAACGGTTCACTCAGATCATATCGAGTGGTGAATCGTGTGTCCCCTGGCCAAAGTCCAGCAGAGAAAGGGTGAGTGATGCATCCATTCGCCCGGCCTTGAAGTCAAAGCCCATTGCTTCTGAGACCTTTGTGCAAAAGGCCGTTTGTTGCTCGATTGGAAATTCGAGACCCTCCGGCCATGGAGGGTCGGGTGACGATTCCTTTGCCGCCATGATGCGATCTAAGAGGGGGACGAGTCGTTGACGGAGGCCCGCAAAGAGTGGATCGTAGTCTGACACCTTCATGCCTACTTCGAACTCATCCAACAACGCATCATACGGAGTACCTTCAACCTCGAGGTACGATATTTTTTCTTTGGTCATGGAAACCAAGCGCTCGAGGTGTGGCTCAAATGCTGCGAAGTCTGAAACAGCCCGTGCATCTTGCCAAGCCATCATTGCTTCTGATTTGGCACGAGCGTAATTCGCTACAAACTGTTCAGGGAGCTTGACCGCCTTGTCATGAGCACGGCGCATCTCTCGGACGTTGGCCTGTTGGTCCTCGTCCAAACCTGATTCTGCCTCGAGTTGAGCAATCATTTGTCCAAGGTCAGGGTGAATTAACCGTGAATGTGCTTCTTTTGCTAACCATGCGAGCATATCTGCTCGAGCGGCAGCTCCCTTTTCGGGCATGATTGTTTCCCTGTCCCACCCGAGGTGACCTTGCAAGGCTTGCAATCGATGGATGTCTTTCACGGCGGTGATGAAGGCTTCGTAGGCGCTCATGGTTGACCATCGGGGCGTGGCACATGAACGCTCGTATGTCGGAATCACAGGTCGTAAGGCCGAGATGCGGGGACATGACGGCCACACCTTCAAGATACGAGGCTCCTTACGATGTCCATGGCCAAAACGTTCGGTAAGGACGATGACAAATTGGCCGTCCAAGAAGACCATGAAATCGAGTTGGCTGTAGCCGAACTCGAAGGCATCAATCTCGAATCAGATGGACAAACTGAGGCTGAACCACTCATGGCCGTTGTCCCCGATAACGAAATCCCTTTTGACAAACTGAGTTCCGAAGATCTCAGTGAGCAATTAAAGGGAAGTGCGAAGATGGTGGTCGAAACATGCATGGACATCCGCCGCGGTGAAAATGTTCTGATCGTTTGCGACCCAACCACGGGAGACATCGGTCAAGCGTTGCATGAGGCCGCCAACGAACGTTCCGATCGTGTGCTGCTTATCGTTATGCCAAAAGCAAGGCACCATGGTGAAGAGCCTCCGAGTCCGGTGGCGAATCTAATGCGCCAGCAGCAGGTTGTTATCGCGCCAACTCGCTATTCATTGACGCACACTCGAGCCGTCCGTCAAGCACAAAAAGATGGGGCACGGGTGGCTACAATGCCCGGCATGACCAATGAAATGTTTTGCCGAGGTGGAATGTCGGCTGATTTCACCGAGGTGAAGAAACGAATTGGTGCACTCCAACCTCACCTTCGTCGCAGGCGAATCCTCAATGTCAAATCAGAACAAGGGACCGATGTCACCTTCGAGGTGAACTGGCGTGAGTGGAAGCTTGATGACAATGGGATCTGCAATCGGCCCAGGATGCTCACAAACCTTCCAGCAGGAAAAGCATTCATCATGCCGCGGGAGGGAACCATGAATGGAACCGTCGTTATTGACGGTTCATGGGAATCCAATTTGGTTGATGAGCCCGTCACCCTGACCATTGAAGCCGGCATGGTTGTCGATGTGACAGGTGGAACAATTGCTGCCTCGATTCGCCAAGAGTTTGGCGAAGCGGCCGGACGATTGCGTGTGAAAGATCGAGAAAATGTGTGGACCGTGGCAGAGTTTGGGTTCGGAATGAATCCGCACGCTCGTTTATTTGGGAATGTTCTCGAAGATGAAAAGCGATTAGGCACCTGCTATTTTGCTGTTGGAGACAACACTGCACTCGGTGGCTCTTCGTCTGTTGGCATTCATATCCCAGGTGTTCTCAAAGAAGCAAGCCTCTGGTTTGACGACACCCATGTTCTCGACAAAGGGCAGTTTTTGCTCCAGTTGTGATTATTGGACTGCGTTTTGGGTTCCACAAATCGGACAGAACCGCCAGTATGGGTCGAGCCCAATGCCACATCCACGACACATCACACCAGATCGAATGGTTGGTTGAACTGAAGGCATTGTTGGGTGGGCTTGATTCCATTGATGCGTGGGTTGTTGTTGATTCCAGCCTTGTTGCTGTTGTTGCTGATTCCAACCCTGTTGCTGCTGTTGTTGCTGGTTCCAACCCTGTTGCTGTTGTTGCTGATTCCAACCCTGTTGCTGTTGTTGTGATTGTTGTTGAGGCTGTTGTGGTGGCTGTTGAGGTTCTTGCTGTTGTTGAACAGGTTGAGTCAACGGCTTTCGGACTGGAGCCACAGGGCGAGGAAGGCCCGCTGCTTTACCAGCTGCAGGTGAAGACATGAACTCAGACAGAGAGACGCTTCCGTCCCCATCCGTGTCAGCTTCTGCATGCAAAACAGTTGCTTCTTCAAGGGTCGTACCGGTCGCAACGGCTAACTCTTCAACCGATAATTGCTCGCTGCCATCAGTGTCTGCTGCGATGAAGTGTTCTGCTGCGCTGGTGAACAGTTCCTCTTCAGTAACTGGCATTTCTAATGGGGAAACTGCTGGCTCCGGGGTTGCGGGTTCTTGAACAGGTTCTGGAAGAACCTCTTGCACAGGCACTGATGCAACTGGAACCATTGGTTCTGGGAGTTCTACTGAAACTGGCTCTGGAGCAGGTGGTGGGGCTGGGACTTCGGTGGTCTCCTCTTTGAGGCCGATATCAAATGCGCCAGCGAAGGCGTCCTGAGTTGCCTTAGCGACTTGCTTTTCATTCGTTGTGTCTACAGTTGGTTCCACAACTGGTTCATTGACCATTGGCGGCAATTCCACCTTTGCAGTCGGCGACTCTGGAGCGACTGCGGTTGGCAAAGGCACTGGTTTTGATGCTGTTGGAAGCGGGATGCTTGGTTCATTCACCGCAGGTTTTGGCACTGGCGCAGGTGCAGGTGCCGAAGGCGTTGGAGCCATTGGGACGCTTGCCGAGGCTGCAACACCGCTTGCCAATGTAGGGACTGGAAGTGCGTGGCCCGCAACATCGAGGGCAGCTTCAAGTTCTTCTGCCACCGTTAGCAAGGATGCTTTGTTCGCCTCTGGTTGGGCTAAAAACGATTCAACTGTCGTGAGGTATCGAGTGACTTCCCCTTTGCCTCCGGTCGCATAAGCAACGGCTAACAGTTTCAGAAGTTTCATCGGATCTGCAAGGGTTGTGAGTTTTGCTAACTCCTCCTCGCTGAGCGATGGTGTGTTGCCTGAACTGTCGCCTGCTGAATCCGGAGTTCCAAGATAATGCGACAGAGAATCTGGCATGGTCATGATGCCCAAGTGGCCAGCAACAAGGTAGTAAATTTCCCCACCCTCACACTGAATTCGCTCGCTTGCTGCGTTGAAATCAAATTCTCCGGGGAGCAGGACAATGTCAGAGAGAACTTCGAAGAATTTCTCCATGGCTTCGAGGCGGTCCATAGCCATCAACGTATGAACCATGTCAGAAGACTCAGTGATGCCGAAATAGGCAGCAGCATCGTCAACTTCGATCCCATCGGGCATCGATTCTCCGGGCAATTCATCAACCATGATTCAACCGCCTACGCCTTGCCCACCTGTGTATGGTTTTTGAGGATGATGCCATCCTTCGTTTGGTGAAACGTCATGGATTCATCGACTCCTTCCGAGATCATAGATGGCACGTGATTGAGGTGCTGACCAACCTGTTTCCTGTAATTGCATGAGAATGCTTCGCTCCTGTTCATCATCATCAATGGCTGTTCGTACCCAATCAGCTGCGGATTCACGGTCTTCAGCTTGCCAATCCTCGAAGATACTGAGGTCGATTTTGATTCTTGCTTTGCGAACCTTTGCTGCGCCGTCTTCATCTGGCGCTTCCTCGACGGCGACCTTCGAGGCCACCTTCGTTGCGGGCACCTTGCTCGGGCCGGGGCGATTCCGTGGTGGACCTGTGGGCGCTTTGGATTGAGGTGGTCCGGAGGTGGGTCCTCGTCGAGGTGGGCCACCGCTGGCTTTACCCGGCGCTCTTTCGGTCGGCCCTCGCCCCTTTGGTCCGCCTGTCGGGGCTGGCTTTGGTTGAGGTTTGCTTTGTTGTGGAGAAGCGCGAGTTGACGGGAAAGAAGAGGCAAATGAACCATAATCGCCATCATCATCATCCCAGTCCTCATCTTCATCATCATCGTAATCGAATTCATCGCTTCTAAACAAGCGGCGGATAACGACAAGGAGCACGACAACGCCAATCAATGCGCTAACACCTGCTAAAGCGGCGTTGACCGGTGAGAGGCCTAACAATTCAGACGAGGTATCATCGTCGCTGGCTACGGGAACTGGGCATCCATCATCATAGCCTCCAGCACCAGAAGGCTCATCGGGGCAATTGTCAAAGTAATCCGCAACACCATCGCCGTCAGCATCGCTTTGTGTTGGATCGCAACCATTTTGATCGACTAAGGTCTTGTACGCTGCTTCGGTTTCTGGACAAAGGTCAGGGTTCGTCCCTGAAGCGTTGTCCCCGTAGCCATCTCGATCATAATCTTCCCATTGGGTTGGGTTTCCTGCAAGGCCTGTTGGTTCGAACAAATCACGGTACCCATCACCATCGTCCAAACAACCAAGGAAATCGATGTACGAGGTGCCATTTTCAGTTGGGCACTGGTCTGCGTTTTCACCCTCTTGATTGTCGCCATAACCGTCACCATCTTGGTCAAACCACTGTGTTGCATCAGTCGGGAATGCATCCCCTGTTTGGTTTTCACGAAGACCAGAAGTTGCGTTTAGACTGTAGGTGTATGTCCCCTTGTAGCCATCGCCATCAAGGTCCTGTTCCAATGCTGTTTCATCGGTGCACCCGGTGACGTCAACAGGGAATCCTGCCGGAGTGCTTGGGCAAACGTCGTCTGCGTCGCTTACACCATCATCATCGCTGTCCAATTGTGCAGTTGANCATCCATTTGCGTCGACTTCGGTTTCTACAGTGAGTGGGCACAAATCAACAGGGTCGAACACACCATCACCATCGGAATCAGTTTCACGCTGGGCTTGACTGCAACCAATTGCATCGACGACATCTTCGTACTCGGTTTGTGGACATTGGTCCATATCATTCATCACACCGTCTTGATCCTCATCGAGTTGGTTTTCAGCGCATCCTGCTTGATTGACGGCAAGACCAGCCCCGGTGTTCGGACATGTGTCTTGTTCATTTGAGACAAAGTCACCATCGTCGTCGGTGTCATCGATAAATCGACATCCAATACCGGTTTCACCACCGTTTGGCACTGTGCCTTCGAGCACGCCAGCAATGGTGGTGCA
>JGI26118J46590_1000134_pt1 | contig 17607 bp, 9 predicted proteins | sample AOAMet_66_BLW_10_2_FD_46590 | JGI IMG/M metagenome (IMG submission 46590)
ACGTTGAAATGTTGGTCCACAGGGATCACAAGAGGCGCCTCAGCGTTTGCTTTCAACTCGTCTGCAATCGAATCCATGAATCCGTACAAGATGGTGCGCAATTCGATTCCGTCACCTTTAGCAAAGGTCCATTCGCCGAGCCCGGCTTGCTTGAACAGCATCTTCGCTTGGTCCTCATCGACCCATTCGCCGTCTGGTGCGTTAATAATCGCCATGCCTTTCGTGAGGTTTGAACTTGCAAATGCGACCAATGCCTCTCCCAATGTTGCATCGATTCGTTCGATTTCGATGATGCCGACACGGGCTGCGGAAAGAGCGTTGAGGAACGGGCGCAACCGCTCAGGGTACTTTGCAGGTCGAATGATGGAGAGGATACGAGGCCCATCAGCATCGGATTCCTTGTGCACATAGGTGTGAACATCGCGCTGGTCTGTTGGCTTCGCAATCTCACGTGCTAAGTCGTCGCTTCCGACCATGGCTATGTTGAGCACTGGCATGAGTCGTCCACCGGAGTGGTCCACATGAATGTAGGGGTGCTTCATTCGGCTTTGTCGCTGCGCATCTGTTCGCGTATGCGCAGGGCGTGGGCCCAATCTTCCTTTTCCTCATCACTTTCCGCAATCAATTGTGGGATTGGAATCGGGCGCATCATTGAGTCGATGGCAACGAAGAAAAAGTAACCTTCACAGATCTTCTTTTTCTTCCAAGTTGCTTTGTCCACAGCCATTGCTGTGACTTTTGTACAGGCTGTGTGCGTGCTTGTAAACACCACTTTCCCTGTCACTTCTAACAAGTCTCCTTGGCGTGCTGGGGCGATGAATTTCAACGTATCAATCGAGATGGTAACGAATTCTCGGTGGGCAAACTTCGAGCATGCAATACCACCTGCCTTGTCCATGATCGAAAGCAACCGACCTCCAAACAAGGTGTCGTGGTCATTTGTGTCGCCAGGGAAAATGTGTTCGATGAGCGTCACGGGTTCCTTTGAGAAATGTTCCATGTGATTCGCAACGCCTTCCCCCTCATGAACTCTGGGAAGGTCAACCCGTCCTTAGGGTGGTTTCATCATCTCATTGCCTGACCCATCAGCATGGTGGAGGGCAAAGTGTGCATAGCGTTGGTCTCCGGTGGGCTTGATTCGCCTGTGGCGATTGCGAGGGCTCTCAAGCAAGGATGGAACATTTATCCGGTTCATTGCAGCCAAGAACCAGTGGTGGGGCCTGAAGCAGAACAGAAGACAATTGCGGCACTGCAGCACTTTCTAACCTCTAAAGGGCCAATTGGAGATGCCGCAAGAGCACAGATTCATCCTTCGCTCACAGTGGTGCCGGTTGCCGAACATCTCGCCCTTTTCACCGAGAAATGGGCCCACACGGAATATTTCATTCACATGAAACGAATGTACCATCATCTCGCAGATTTCAAAGCAGCCGATGTTGGTGCAACCCATCTTCTTACAGGCGAAAACCTAGGACAAGTATCGTCGCAGACCCTTGGAAACCTCGGGAGCATCGAACAAGCCTCCTCTCTGAAGCCTCTGCGTCCATTGCTTGGATTTGATAAAAACACGATCATCCGAATGTCAAGGGTTTTGGGAGTGTTTGAGTTGAGCCTTGGCCCCGAAGTATGTGACGCCCTCGGTCCGAATACTCCCGTCACAATCGCCAATCAAGAATGGTTGGAAAAAAGCGAACAGCGAGCCGGAGGTTTGCACGAAATTTGCCAAGCAGCTTGGGACAACCGAAGGGAAGTTTCTCTTTGAATGGTTGTGGTGCACACTGCCCTGTTTCAAGCCCTAATTTGGAGGCGTGAGTCCGATGCGGTTTTAGGTGAAAGAAACCTCGCGTGAAGAGCAGGTGAGTCCATGACACACGAGAACCGAAACTTGAGAGCCCCATTGTTCCTTGTCGCATTGATGGTATTAGCCCCCTTTGCAGGTGCGGCCAATGTGACAACATTCGCCAATCAAGACAGTGAAGCAGACATCGAAATGCGCGACGGAACGGCTTTTTTGAACCGTGACGATGGTAGCATCGATCTTCCATCAGGTGACACCGTCACAAGCGCAAGCATGGACCTCTCAGTCAACATGCTTGAGCACGCCGCTCACCAGCGAATCGACACAGAAACGATGTCGCGAGTCTGGAACCCAAATTACAACAATCAACTCACAAAATTCTCAAACGCATCTCATTTCACCTACGAAGACGGTGCAACTGCAACACCCGTTTCGCTTACAGCCGAGGGTTATCTCACTGATTTTGAAGAAACTCAAGCCGGTTTTGTTGACCAGCGTGACTTCTATCAGAACTCGTTCGGATTCGATCACGGTGAACTTGGCGGCGTAAGTGGACCGGCTCCACCTGGCGTCCCTGATTGCTATTCTGGGACCTATTGCTGGGGAACAGGTCTGAGCGATAACGATTACACAGACGCATTCTACAATCAAGGAAACAACAACGGCGCAAGCTACGCCCTCAGGTCGTCTTCAATGTACATTGACCTTGCTTTGAAAGACACAACTGCGTACTTCGATTCCTACCACGACCTCGATCGTATCACGCCTTCGGGAACAAATCCAGCGATCAAGTACACCGATTGTGCATATGTTCAAATTCGCACCTCGAGCAATGGCGTTTTCCCTCCCGATCCAACAGGTTTCCAGTACATTGACATCGACATCGGCAACTCCTCTGGTGTTGGTTATTCAAACGGCTACTACCGAGTGAGCACAGGATCGAACAATGCAGGCGAGATTTACAGCCAATGCAATGGAGATGGCATAAATGGCAACGATTATGCCTTGGGTGGCACATCTGTGAGCACTGGAAACCCAACCGGTTGGGGAAACATTGCGATTGATTTGATTCAGTACGTCGGCCAATACATTCAACTTCAATTTGTTTTAGAAGACAATGACATTAGCGGATCAGACGGTGGAGCAGCAGGTTGGTACATCGATAACTTCCGACTTGGTGACGTCTTGCCGCAAACTGCGACCATGGACATCAATGGTTTCTTGCCATCTGTTCAGAGCGGCGACAACCAACCAAATGGCTACGGAATTTTGACCATCGAATCCGAAACCACATCCTCTGCAACCCTCTCCCTCGAAGTCATGGATTCTGCAACTGGGCAAACCGTTGTGGACAACCACGGCAACCCGATGGTCGGGCTCCAAGGAAAGATCATCGAATTGTGGGAAATAAACTCAACTGCGTACCCATCAGTGAACTTCAGACTCTCCTTTGATTCTGGTTCCTCGAGGCTATCCAGCCCTGTTTTCCACGGATTCAGCATCGGTACACGAGTTGGCACAGGGTTCAATCAAACCGATGATATGACCACCGGCGTCATCAATGGAGTTTGGGAGGCAGGAGGAGGTATGCCAATGGTGTATTCTCCAACCCTTACAGATGTGTCCTATGCACCTGCGCTCGAGCGCAGCAGTTTCTCCAAACCAATCACTCGCATCACAGCGCATGTCCAAGATGATTGCACTGAAGTCCCAAGCATCGACCTGCAAGGCTATGGTGGCAATGGACTGATGGGAATGATTCCAGATACTGAGTACACGCTTGATTCCCCAATCTTCGGCTTTGAAACGTTGATGTCGTACCAAGGAAACTGCAACGTTGCAGGAATATGGTTCGACCTCCACTTTGGCCACCATGCTGACAACTTCCAAGTCGACATCGCCAATGATTCAAACATCGATTGGGGCTTCGATGAACCTGCGTTTGGCTCTTTTGGGCGTCAAACGAACTTCTTGCTCAACAAGGTCGACGGAATCAACTACGGCACAGACGCTGCCAACATCAGCACCGACCTGACAGGTGTTGCAGAAGGCGGAAATTTCATGCTTCCAAAGGGAGCAGTCGTCCGTTCAACTGACTTTGTCCTTGATGAAATCACAATTCGGTCCAGCACCGATCCAACTGAAGGGTTCAATTTCTCAGTGCTTTCAGGCACACAAGAAGTGAGCCTCGGTGCGATTGGCAACGTTTCCCGGGTGCTCCCTGAGTTCCTTGAAGCGACGGACCTTACCGCTGCGCTCAACTCCTTGTTGACCAACCCCCTCGTTCCTGTGAGCCACATCGATGCTTACGGCAATGAATGGATGACNTTCCGATTCAAGGCAGATTCACCAAGTTCTGAAACCGGAGCAACGATGGTGATTCGAGACATCGATGTCGTCTACAACTTAACCACAACCCTCGACAATTCCGACGGCCTCGACCTTGAACTCAACAAGGGTGTAGCGCTCTGGGATGGTGGTTCGATGGCCAACGTACAAGTTGCAGTCACNTCCACAAGCGGTGGCGGTCTCACCTTCTCGAACCTCGCAATCGTCACTGCAAGCGGGTATGATAACACCCTCAGCGTGACAGGCAACCCTGTTGGATTCTATCCAAACGGCGAGCTCTACGAAATCGTCACCACCCACGCAGTNGCAGCCTCAACCACCTCAAACTTGGTTGAGAGTTTCCTGACATTAGAGTCGAGCACTGGCACCGTCATCCTGTCCTATTCTGATGCAATGGGCTTCGCTGAGGCTTCAGATGTCAACGACTTGATCACCCTTGANTCCACCTCGACGCAAACCGACATCACAGACGGGAAGCAAATCACATGGCGTTTCATTGTCAATTCAAATTGGGAAGACACTGATGAAGTTCGAATCTACGCTGGTTTGCTTGCTGGAAACGGTGTGAATGGCCTTCCATCCGCAGTGCTGATGGCGCCGGTTGGTGGCAACGCTGTTGAGAACGATGCAATCATCACAGCCTTTGAGGTTCGTAACGACAATGGATTGTCCCAAGACTTGGACAATGGAAAGTCGAATCAAATTGTAAACATCGCTGGNAGCATTCGCCTCGAGAATCTNGACATNTCTCCGGACCCAAGCCGATACTACATGGTCTTGGAACAGAAGACAATCAACACCTCAGACGAGAATTTCTCGATTGAGTGGATCAGCATCGAAAACCAATCTGGTGTCATCGGTGGCGATTTCGATCTCAACATCGACCTCGGCTTTGCGGCCGGTGAAGAAACCTACCGATTCCGAATCGACGGCTACGAAGGCGGCGATACATTGTGCCCAGCCTCCATCTATCGACCTGATAGCGAGTGTGCAATCCCGTTCAATCTCTCGATTGACACCCTCGATCCGAGTCTGATTGAAGTAAAAATCCTCAATGGACAAGTGGATCCATCTCTGGAAAGCAACTGGCGAACCATGGTTGACGACACATGGGTTGTTCCATCCGCTAACCAACAAATCCGCCTCAATGCCTATGACTTGCCAAACCCGCCGGCAAGCCTTGACATCAAAATCTGGGTCGAAAACGACCACGATGCGAACAGCGACGGTATGGCCGATGCCAGTGAATACATCACGGTCACAGTGAACAACGACGGCCAAGCACCGTTTGCAAATTACACAGGTTCCTTCAGCGACATGGCCAACATCGGCGCAGACCCCGTGGGCAAGGTGTCCATCTGGATCGAAGGATATGACCTAGCAGGCAACCCAATCGACGGCGGTGCGCCGGGCTTCGAAAACGACCATTTCACCTACGTGTCGATGAATTCCAAGTCGCCGGTCATTCGAAACTTCTTCATCGATGACTCGAGGGACGGACGCTTTTTGAATTCCAACCAACCACAGTACGATGGAAAGTGGAACCAAACCATGTATGCTGGAAACCAGTACTCCTTGATTGTCGAAGCAAACGACGACAATGGATGGCGAGATGTCTCGTACTTCCACGTCGACCTCGCTGATGACCGAGACGACATGAACGTCTACTACTACCCACGAAACGGAACGGCTTGGACCGATTCGCCATGGATCACCATTCTTGAGGAAAGCGACATATCGGACGGCCCACGCATGCTCCGAATGGATGGCGGTGCGCTCATCGATCCGTTTGAAGCAGACTTCATGCTCGACCTTCCAATCCGAATTGATTGGGGCGTTCTTGGAGCCACCACTGCTCTAAACAACCCTGTGCTCTACATGCAAGACCTCGACAACCCAAGGTACCGCATGCTCCCTGCACCTGGACGACATATCCAAGACTGGTACTACAGCGACGGAATCCAACTCGATTTCCGAACNGACGAAGCAAACGACCTCATGGTCACACCTGTGTTTGAAGATCTTTCCGAACCTCAAACTGAGGATGTTCGCAAGGGCTTCGTATACCCTGGTGATACCATNTCGTTCCAAGGGCAGTACGCTTACTTGGACGGAATCAACAACAACGTGTTCATCACCCCCGAAATTCCGTTGACCCTCGAAATCACTCGCTCAACAGCACTCGCTGATGGCGCAAAGGGCTACGTTCCATTCCCGGGTGAAGTGACGTACCACACCTTCTCCGGCGGTGTTTTCGATATCAACCTCACAGCAGCACCTGTTGCAAACGATTACCAATACTCGTTCCGCTTGTGCCCGTTCGATGACCCAACAACCGCACTTGATGATGCCACCTCATGTGGTGCTGAGCAAACTGGCCTTCCTGATGGCGCAGTGGACAGCACACCAGCAGTGTGCGCTGGTTCGAGTTCCTACGGGTGTTCAACCTTCAACATCCGAGTGGACGGTAACCCGCCAGAAGTCAACACTGATTCGTGGACCGCTAAGCGAGGCGCAACCGGTGAAGTCATCTCCGGCGACATGCCAACATCCACCTACCACTGTGTGGATGTCGAAGTCGTTCTCAAGGAACGTGAAGCATTGTTCCAGGGTGATGTNAGCGTCGCTTGGGCATTCTACTCTGACTCAAGCAACAACATTGTTTGGCCACTTTACCGAACATCGTTTGGTGACGAGGCAATGACCGCTGAACTCACGCTTGCNCCGCTGGGTGGCTCCTATGCCGCATCCGCGGCATGCGTCGATTTGTGGCCACTTGAAGAGGGACAACTCGAACCTGCTGAAGATCAAATCAGCAACGTTGAACTCGTAATGTGGATTCAAGCCAAGGATTCAGCCGGTGCTGGAGTCATCTTTGGTGGTGGACCAACCGATGAGGGCGGCGTCGCTGCAATCTTCTCAAGTTCAGAGGAACACAAGTCAACCTACCGATTCATTCACGAGGAGCCAAGCTTTGCTGTTGAAAACACCATCCTAACGCCTTCATCACCAGAAGTTGGCGATAAGATGGAACTCCAAATTGAAGTTCGAAACGATGGTACCATGGCAGGCGGAACAACCCTTTCAGTTCGGTCGGTCACAGCAGGTGGCNTACCTGTGCTTGAAGGCACGATTGAAACNGGTGACATCGATATTCTCGANAAGAAGTGGGTGACCATCGATTTGATTGAATTCACACAAGCCACCACNGGTATGTACTACCTTATCACCGATGATACGACCAATGAACTTCTCTACAACGGCTCTGCTGAAGGTGAGCAATTCAACGTCAAGGTGCAAAGCGAATCCAGCGATGGAACCACGGTTCTTCTCATTCTCGTCGCATTGGTGACGGTTGTAGTGATCCTCGGTATCGTTGTCTTTGTGCTTGTTCGCCGAGACAGTGACGATGGCATGTTTGAGGACGGCTATGATGATGACCTCGCATCAGGAAGGCGTATGTCGAACTCCCTGGCCAATCAACGCCAGCACCGGCAGCCAACGTGACCCCTGAGATGGCCTCCGCTATGCAGAAATTCCCACAATGGAATCAAGAAGAAATCCAAGGTTACTTTGACCAAGGATGGAGCATTGAAGCATTGGAAGATTGGGTTAACAATCAGTGAGCGTGGCTCCTTTGCCAGAGCGACTTGATTGGGAAGACCATGTGTGGTCAGACCCTGATGGCGGACAGATTCTCCTTCATGGAGTGCTACCAACAGTTGTCTATCCTCGCACCATGCGACCGCGCACCAACTGGCATGCGATGGCTCTCTTGGAATCACCTGACGTTGTCGACATGTGGGTCCAAGAAGAGAAAGACGAGGCAGAATCACCCGGTGTGAATTTGACTCACGGGCTCATCTCTGGCGGTGCAATGGCCATCTATCTTGACGAAGTGAGCCTCCTCGAAGACGTACCGTCTGGCCGATTTCCAGATCCGGAGCCACGTCGTTTGCATCGCAACGCTGAACGGCACGAGCGTCCGATTTACTTTGCTGAACCAACAGCGGACGATGAACGGTGGGGCGAACACTTGACCAATGAAGCGAAAGCAGCATCCCATTGGAAAAAACTCCTCGGCATGATCTCTTTGGGAGGAAAATGGAGAAAGCGTGTCAAGAAGAACATCTTTTTGGCACAAAAACCACCCAAGGGCGTTTCTCCAAACTTCGGGTCCGCCGCCGTACTCGCCACGACATGGTGGGACCTCAACGAGTGGATTGTTGGAGAGAAGGTGGTCGAGGCACGTGACGCACGATACGCAGAACGCCTTCGCGGGGCCTTGGCAGACCTAAGGACGACCTTCGGAGATGAAGCAGTCTTGCTTTTACCAGTCTTTTTGCCTCATCGAAATGCGATTCTAAATGCTCTTGAAACCCTTCCTCAACCAGAGGAGATTACTTCAAACCCCACCGACACGGCTGGGACAGAGGAGGAGTGACCATGGTGGCAAACGCAATTGATGTTCGAATCGAAAATCAACTGGTGCGCTTTGTTCCTCCACAGCCTGTGGATCAAGATTCAGTTGTGGCTCAACTTGGCGGTCAGAAAACCGGCGGCGTAGTCATCAAAGTGCTCGACCGGCCGCGTGCCACGATTGTCATCGATCAGCAAGGCAGGATTGTGGTGCATGGCACTCACCGTGTCGAAGCTGCTCGTGCTGCTGCAAAAGAAATGATGCTCCGCCTTGGTCTCAATGATTCAGGACTTGAGACTGAACTTGGCCCCGTTGTGGCTTCATTTGAGTTTGGTCAATCGTTGCTCGTGGAGAGCGTTGTCGGGGACTTCGGCGCAGGCACTGCTCACTATGATGAGCGACTTGGTTGCGCAACCGTGGAAGACACTCGTCACAACCTCACACTCCACATGTGGCCAAACGGCCGTTGCATCGCAACCGATGCACGCCACCGTAACATGGTCGCCATGGCTGCCGTGTTCTGGAAAGGGCGATTCTCGGACAAGAAACTCTTGGTTGATCGCATTTGAGCCGCTCGTTNGGCCCATGCGTTGAAAGCCATCACCGTTCTCAGGAGAATGAGGGTTCACCATGAGTTCGATTCAACAGTGGGACGGTCCAATCGTGGACAATCATTTCCATTTGAACCGAAAAGGACTGTTTCTCCATGCTGCTGGTGAATTCAAGCGCGCAGGTGGAACCGATCTCGTGTTGGTTCACTGCCCTGATTTCCAATCTCCTCCAACAACACGATCNGGTCATTTAGAGACATACAACGACACNGTGGCGATGGCTGCGGAAGTTCGCGAGGCTCACGGNCTNGGTGTTCGNGTNGTNTTNGGGCCGCANCCCGCAGCGTTCGCTCACCAATTCGAAGCGTGGTTGGATGAAGACGGTGAGGCGGGTGCGGAACGTGCGATGGCCAATTACCGTGACAGCATCGATGCTGCAATGGAGTTGGTCCATGAAGGGAAAGCACACGCTGTCGGCGAAGTGGGCCGGCCTCATTGGCCGGTCAGTGAACGAATCTGGGACCTTTCGAATGCCTTGTTAGAAGAGACGATGGGCATGGCGAGGAAAGAAGGCATAACCCTCCAACTTCATGTCGAAGGTGAACTTGAATCAACCTACTCCAGTCTTGCAACTATGGCCGACCGAGTTGGCATGGATAAACGGCGTTTGGTGCGCCACTATGCACCACCCACACTCACTGCTAGCATCACGCAAGGCCTCACACCAAGTGTTCTCATTGGAAAGGGAGCCATCGAAGAAGTGATTGCAACCGCGACTGCTTCCAGCCACGGTTTCCTTCTCGAAACAGATTACATGGACGACGTTCGACGGCCAGGTGCCGTGCTCGGGCCGAAGACGGTTCCAAAGCGTACTCAGCAACTTCTCAATGCAGGAATCGATGAATCTTTTTTGTGGAAAGCACATCAGGAATTGCCAGACTTTTTGTACGGTCCAACCGAAAACTGAGTGCAGGAAAGACTCCACAGATTGGGATACGATTGGCCATCACATTGATGAGATAGCGTCCCTACCGCAACATCATGGGAAGCCTTGGCAAGACCTTCACCGCTGCGCTCATCGTGGCCTTGTTCGTGCTTCCAGCGTTCACAACCTCCGTCGCAGCCCAAGAGTCCCCCCTTCCTGCAGTGCAACTCGACTGCGGTGCAGATCCTGTTATGGAGGTTCATCCGAACTCCTACGAAGACGCCATTCTCCAATGCACAGTGACCAACCCCACATCCGCAAGTGAAGTGATTGAAGTCAACAAGATTGAGTGGGACGGCGTCAATGTAGAAATGACATTGAGTGAAGATGAATTCACCCTCGAGGCTGGTGATGAAGAAACCTTCAATGTGATCTTCACTGGTCAAACGAGGCTTCCTGCCTCCCTCACGTATGAATTCGAACTTGAGGCCAAAGTTGTCTCATGGAACAACCTTCCATACGGGCAGCTTCCTGATGGTCCGTGGGTCGTTAACCAATCCTACCTCGGTGACTTCTCAATTGCATCCTACGGCATGATTGAACTCTTGATGTCAGACAAGACCACCCGTGAACTCACCACTTCAGAAGAGGTTGATTTCACCTTCCAATTCACGAACAAAGGCAACGATGATGACAAAATCCGAGTCTCCATTGCAAATGAAGCAGAGCTTGCAGCAGCAGGTTTCTCCTTCCCGGCAGGGTCCTTTATTGCTGAAGATGTCCCTTATCAGGGCACCTCAAGCCTTCGTACGCTCACTGTCTTCAGTCCAGCAGAGATCGCTGAAGACATCAGGCTCCCTGTGATCTTCAAAGCAGAAAGCACCGTTGATCCAGATGCCCCGGCAAGTGAAATCACGGTCCAACTTAGCATGGTTGCTGAAAGCCAGTCCAACGCCTTTAGCGGAAACCTAGAGGAAATTGACAAGGATAAACTCCTCCAATACGGTGCCATTGGCGGCGGCCTCATTCTTGTTCTTCTGCTGGTCGTGGTCCTAGCGAAAGCCACCAAACGTTCAGCAAACAAAGGACCTGTGGGCAAAGTGGTCCCCCCTTCGTCCCCTGCTATTGACCTTCCAGAAGAAAGCGACAGCGAGGATGGACTTGCTGATGATTTGGATGATTTCTTCTCGGACCTTGACGGCGATGCCGCACCTGATGAATTTGACGATATGTTCTCGGATTTGTAACCCTTGACGGCAATCAAAACAGGGTCGCAGATTAGCGGTTTTCTCCCTTGACACATAGGGAACCATCATAGGTTAGGTGTGCCGGCCAACACCTACCCATTGGGTAGGTGCTGTTATGCTACAATTGCAAGGAAAGACCGCCTTTGTCTTCGGCGTCGCCAGTGAGGACTCGATTGCTTGGGCTATTTGCCAACAATTGGCGGCAGCAGGTGTCACGCTTTACCTCGGTTATCAGAAGCGCTTCATGAGCCGTATTTTCCAACTCAAGGACAAGTTGCCACAGATTGGTGGTTTCTATCCATTGGACGTGGCAGAAGATGCCACAACTGCGGAATTTTTCGCTGCTTTTGCCGCTGAGCATCCAGGTCTAAAAGCGGACATCATGATTCACGCAATTGGTTTTGCCCCACGAAGTTGCTTCGATCGCCCGATTCTTTTCGTCGAAGACCAAGACATCAACACCGCCATGACGATTTCAGCGAATTCACTCCAACGTTGTTTGAAGCATGCGTTACCATACCTCAACCCTGGTTCTTCAACAGTGACGCTTACCTATGCTGCTTCAACTCGCTTTGTGCCGAATTACGGCATCATGTCGATGGCCAAAGCAGCTCTTGAGTGCTGGACACGGGAATTGGCATGTCACCTTGGACCAGAAGGTCACAGGGTGAACGCTATCTCATCAGGACCCATTCGAACCATCGCCGCAGGCGGTATTCCCGGTTTCGACAAAATTCTCGACCACGTTGAGGCAAACGCTCCTTTGCGACGGAACGTCAACCAAACCGATGTTGCAGGCGCCACTCTGTGGCTTGCCAGCCCGCTCGCAAGCGGGGTTACAGGCCAGTGCATCTACGTTGATGGTGGCTATTCAATCACCATGGTCCCGCAGAGCATCATGGAGCAATGAGGTGAGGGCATGACAATCAAGACAGCCGATGGGAAACCTTGCGAAGGTTTGGACCAAGGTCCATTCGAACCGATTGCGGTCATTGGATTGGCTGCCTTGATGCCCGATGCACCGAGCATCGATGCCTTCTGGCAGAACATCATCGACTCAAAGGTCAGCATCCGAGACATCCAAGAAGGTCGCTGGCCAGGTCCAATTAGCCATTTCTACAGGAAGGGTGGGCCCGGTGAAAGCCAAGAAGGGTTCACTTATTCCAAAATCGGAGCCCTCGTTGAAGGCTTTGAGTTCGATTGGCGCCGTTGGCGTCAACCTCCGGGAACGCTCCCACAAATCGATCCATGTCAGCTTTGGGCTGTTGCTGTTGCCGCAGATGCGATTGAACAAGCAGGCTATGATGGAGAATCAAAGGACATCGACCGTACGAGGTGCGGCGTGGTGTTCGCCAACGCTCTCGGCGGTGAAAATCGAAACCTTTCCAACATTCGAGTATGGTCAAATCACACTTCCGAAGTGGCAAAGAAGCACGGATTGCCAGCAGGTAGCCTCGAGGCATTTACCAACGAATTAGTCGATGGCGCCCCTCGAATTGATGAAGATACAATGCCCGGGGAATTAGCCAATGTAGTCTCGGGACGGGTTGCGAATTTACTTGATTTGCAAGGACCAAATCATGCCATGGATGCCGCATGTGCATCCTCAATGGCTGCGGTCTTGGATGCATGTCGTTTGCTCCAAACTCGCCAAGTGGACGTTATGCTCGCTGGAGCAACTGACCGAACAATGGATCCTGCTACTTTCTCTAAATTCAGCGCTATTGGCGCGTTGTCTCCGACCCATTCAACACCTTTCGATGCAAAGGCCAATGGATTCGTGATGGGCGAGGGCGCTGGTGTGCTGTTGCTTAAGCGATTGAGCGATGCCATCAACGATGGTGATGAAGTTCATGCTGTGATTCGTGGCATTGGTGGTTCATCAGATGGTCGAGGAAAAGGTATCACTGCCCCGTCTCAACGTGGTCAAGTGCAAGCAATCGCACGAGCGTACAACCAGGCTGGTTACCCGGCCAGCACAGTTGAATTGGTTGAGGCACACGGTACATCAACAAAAGTCGGCGACGCGACTGAACTTTCGACACTCTCCTTGCTCTGGGACGATTTGCCACAAGGTGACCATGTTGCCGTCGGCTCAATAAAATCTCAAATCGGTCACCTGAAGGCTGCGGCAGGTATTGCTGGAATCATGAAGAGCGTCATGGCGCTGCATCACCGCACAATCCCTCCATCGGCAGGTTTCGAAACACCAAATCCAACGGTGGAATGGAGTGAAATCCCGTTCTTTGTGCCAACTGAAGCACGGGAATGGCCACAACCAGATGGCCACCCACGGCGGGCAGGAATCTCTGCTTTTGGTTTCGGTGGAACCAATTTCCACGTTGCATTAGAGGGGTACGAACCAGCCTATCACCAACCTTTGGCAGCCTCTTGGGATCAACGTTGGAACGCCTACTCTGGCGGGGAACTCACGTCCAACAATTCACCATCTGCTCCTTCCATCCACGATGCATCAGCTGTGCCAAGCATGACTCACGAGGAACTGAAAGCCATCGAAGGTGGCATGTTGTTGCTCTCCTCCGCTACATTGGACGGACTAAAGGCCACCCTCCAATCNGTGAATTTCCAAGGGGCAACGTTCGATGAAGACCCAAAGGGCATGCGTTTGTCNAAANCCTTGTATGATGCATCCTCTGAATTTGACGCCTCAGCGCCTGTTCGAATGGCCATTATCGCCACATCATGGGCAGAATTTTCCAAGCGTTGCGCCCTCGCACTCAAGGCCATGGACGATCAAGAAAAGTGGGGCTTCCTACAAGCACAAGGTGTACTTCTCACNAACGATGCACCGTTGCATAGGAAGGCGAAAGTCGCTCACATGTACCCTGGTCAAGGCAGTCAATACGTCGGCATGACGCATGATTTGTATCAGCGTTACACTGCTGTCCAACAGGTATGGGCGCAAGCAGACCAAACCATGACAGAAGTGTTGGATGGTGAAACCTTGTCAAGTTTCGTTCTTCGTTCCAACCTCTCCAAAGAGGAACAAGTGGAAGCAGAGCACAAACTCAAGCAGACAGAATACACTCAACCGGCGATGCTCACTGCTGATTTGGCGATTGAGCGAGCACTGAACGACCATGGCCTCCACCCGGACATGGTCGCAGGACATTCACTCGGGGAATACGCGGCACTGATGGCATCTGGCATTCTCGATATGGACGGTGCATTGCGTGCAGCTGCAGCACGGGGCACCGAAATGGGCGCCGTAGAAATCGATGACAAAGGATTGATGGCAAGCGTTAGCGCACCTTATTCTGAGGTTGAAGCCATCATCAACGCCATCGATGGTTATGTGATTGCAGCCAATAAGAATTCACCGAAAATGACGGTTATTGCTGGAGAAACAGCACCTGTGAAGGAAGCCATGGCTGCCTTTGAGGCAAAAGGATTCCAATCCATGCCACTCGCTACATCGCATGCATTCCACTCAAGAATTGTCGCTCCCGCAAATGAGCCGTTGCGCCGGTTCCTCGAAAGCCTCGAAATCCGATGGCCATCGATTCCAATTACGGCGAACGTCGACGGTGAATTTTATCCGATGAATCCTTCAGATTCGGAGGATCTTGATGCTTCTAAGGAAGCAGTGCTGAGTAAATTAGCATTGCAAATGGCCTCCGCTGTTGAGTGGACTACACAAATCCAAACCATGTATGGTGCCGGAGCAAGGGCTTTTGTTGAAGTTGGTCCAAAACGCGCTTTGAGCATGTTTGCCGCCCAAATTCTCGAAGATCAGCCGCATCTTCCTGTGATGACCAACCATCCGAAACAAGGTGGCATCGCATCCTTCCTCGCGGCCTTGGCAACAATGGCGCTTGCAGGACGGCCGATGCACTGGCCTGCATCGGATTCGCCGACCCTCACCGAAGCGTTCAGAGCGGGCCCGATTGAAGCACATCGCTCACAGCCACCCGCTCAAGATTTGAAGTCTCGTGCCCGCCCACTCCCTTCGTCTTCGGTAACGGCCGCTCAACCTGTCCATGTGGTTCAGGCGTCAAAATCCACAGCAATGGATCCCGAACTCGCAGCACAAAAGGCCAAGGATGCGTACCTTGGTGACCGGATCGCAGCCCTCTGTGGCTATCCTGCTCGATTCTGCCACGGCATGGTGAACCTCCGCATTGGCCTTGGTATGTCCGAAACAGCAATTGCTTCACTGTTCCAAACTGTTGCTTCTGAAGCAACCACGGATTCAGAAACTGATGTCAGCGGTGCAACAACCGTCGCTGATGTGGCTCGGTGGATTGTTCAGCCTCCATCGGCGTGGGCTCCTAAAACTTCGATGTCACGCATTGCCTCTCATTCCGCCCAAGGCCAATCTGTTGGCTTGGTTCACGACCCTATGGCTCGTCGCCGTGCTGATCCATTCGTTGTGACTGGGGTTTCATTGGGGCTGCCTGGAGGCGAACAGGTGTTCAATGAAGACACCTTTGAACGGCTTGTGCGCGGCGAAACGTGCATCTCAGAGGTCACCGATGAATACAAGCAACGGTTGCTGGACAAGAACATCGTTCGCCTCATCAAAGGCCGTGATGGCTCTGTGAACATGGATCAAGCCACCACATTTGGTGACATTCCACAACTTGCAGGCGTCAAAGGAGCGTTTGACTTGGCCGAAGAATTCGGTATTGATCCAAAGGTCATCCTCGCTTGGGACATCACCACTCAACTCGGTATGGCGGCAGGCCTCCTCGCTTTACGGGATGCTGCCATCCCACTCACGCCCGTCGAACAAATCGGAAAGGGTGGCCTGCGCTTGATTCGAAACTGGCAAGTGCCTCAACACACCCGTGACCGCACAGGCATTGTCTTCGCTTCATGTTTCCCAGGTTTCCAAAAGGCCTTGATGCACGCTAAGACGAACGGCGATGATGGCGAAGGCAGGTTTGATCGTCGCTACTTGTTCCAAACACTTGCAATGGGTCATTCGCAATTCGCACAATACTCTGGCATTCGTGGTCCAAACACCATCATCAACCTNGCATGTGCCTCGGCCACAGCTGCCTTCGGTGTTGCTGAAGACTGGCTGAATGCAGACAGGGTTGACCGAGTGGTCATCATATCTGCAGACGATGTGACAGGAGACGACTTGTGGGAATGGATCGGCGGAGGCTTTGCAGCATCAGGTGCAGCGGCCACTAACAATGTGGTTGAAGAGACTGCACTGCCATTCGATCGACGAAGAAATGGCCTCATCCTTGGTATGGGTGCTGCCGCGTTCGTTGTGGAGCGAAATTCTGAGGCTGAAGAGCGCGGTGTGCAACCGATTGCTGAATTGCTTGGTGCAACCACGGCGAACTCAGCCTTCCACGGAACTCGATTGGATGTCGACCACGTTGCAGAAACGGTCGACAATTTCATGACCGAAATGGAACAACGCTGGAAGATTGACCGACACGACATTGCTGCCGATACGGTGTTCTTTTCCCACGAAACGTACACACCAGCTCGTGGAGGTTCAGCCCAGTCAGAAGTGCGTGCCTTGCGTGACACATTCACACACAGCACGGATAAACTCGTGATTGCGAATACCAAAGGTTTCACTGGCCATCCAATGGCCGTTGGAATTGAAGACGCAAGCATGTTCCATGGCATGAAAACTGGACGCATTCCTCCAATCGCAAACCACAAAGAAACCGATCCGGAATTGGGTGATCTCAACCTCTCGAAAGGTGGCGAATATCCGAATCTCAAGTATGGATTGAGGTTCGCTGCTGGTTTTGGTTCTCAAATGGCCTTGTCTCTTGTTCGCCGCTGGCCAGTCAAGGGTGAACGCATCGACGGTGCCAAATTCCTTGCTTGGAATCGGAACCTTGCAGGAACAGACGATGTCGTAATGCGTTTGCTTGACCAAAAGCTCGTGGCCTATGTTGATGGTGACAATAATTTGCACGGTGGTGTCCAAGGTGAGCCTTGGCCAATCACTGCTGCGTTTGAGGGGAAGCCATCCGTGGTTGCAGCGCCCGTCGTTGCACCAACACCTGCGGCTCCTGTGGCGCCAAAGCCACCCACAGCGCCAGCACCTGCGCCGACGCCAGTCAGCGTGCCGGCTTCTTCAGGGGGCTCGGATGCTCACCTCGTTGAAACAGTCATTGAAGTCGTTGTCAAGCACACTGGATATCCAGCTGACTTTGTTGAATTGGACCAAGACTTGGAAGGAGAACTTGGTATTGATACGGTCAAACAAGCCGAAATCATGGCTGACATTCGTGAGAAATTCAGCCTTCCAGTCGATGAAGAATTCATTCTATCAGACTACCCGACACTCAACCACATGATCGCCTACATTCAGCGAA
>JGI26118J46590_1000143_pt1 | contig 17104 bp, 12 predicted proteins | sample AOAMet_66_BLW_10_2_FD_46590 | JGI IMG/M metagenome (IMG submission 46590)
TCGAAGGTCACCAAGATGGATGTTGCTGGATCAGTTGCACCAGTCGTAATCACGCTCTTGATGAAGATCTTCGAAGCCAACAAATCTGTGGTCTCTTCTCCNGTCGTCTGTGCGTTTTGTTGCAATTGCTCTGCAGTCTGAATAATGACTGCTGCTGCAACCGCCGCAACNAGAATCAGAGCAATGAACACAATCATTGCACCAATACCAATTGCAGCGATGTTATCGCTGTTTTCGTTCGTATTTTCTTTCATATTTTTTCACCATTTTTGTTTTTGTATCCCCCATTCAGGGTGGACTAGGAGCGGTTCAGGCGTTGCCTCCTGAACCAATGTTGATGCGCAAAGGCATGCGAATAAGAGCGACTTCATCTGGTGCCAAACGGTTGATGAATGGAACTGAATCGGTGGTGAAGCCCGGAGGAATCCATGGCGAGAGAACGATGTCTTGCAACGGCTCCATCGAGCGGTTTTGAGCGCGGATGGTTGCGGTGATGTCACCGGTGCGCATCTCATAAGAGGTGGCGATGGCCAATTTACGTGACAATGGAATTTCATCCGCTCCGTAACGGCGGTTAGCCTTGACTTCAAATCGGAGTGGGAGGTTTCCTCCAGGAGCGATGATTGGAAGATCGACTGAAGATGGAACACACGTCCATCCATCCGGAACAGGGGGTGCAAGTCGCATGCCGGGCATTGCAACTGGACCGTCGTTAATGATTCGAACGATGAGGACGCCTTCATCACCGCCAGCAGGCCATCGCGTGTCGAGACCAAGCCAAAAGTGACGGAACAAAAACGGGTTGAGAGTAGCAGTGTTGCCACCAATGAGATCGTCCACAAGGTGCTCAACTTCGCCTGCAGCGACGCCGACGTCGCCGATTTCTGCTGCGCCAGTCGCTGAATGGAGGCGGAGAAGGATTGTTTCAACTTCCTCCTCATTGATTTTTTTCTCGTTGAGGAGCCTGTGAAGCATGGCGATGTTTCGGCGCAGATGGAGAACATCCTCTTCCAATAGAGCGAGGGATTGTTCTGCTTTCTTCACAGATTTACGCGCTGCCTTCAACTTGTGTCGATTGAGGAAGATCTTTGCATCAGCAATGTCGACTTCTGTTCCGGCTAGAGAATTGGATTCATCCTGAACGACACCAAAGACAAGCGATTCGAGTTCCCTCGATGCTGCAATCAGTCGGTCTGCAGAATCCTTGCTGGCTGCGATGGCAGCACGTGCTTCCTCGACCTCTCCATCTGACATGTCCGAGGCGGTCGTCAGACCCTCACTCAATTCAGAGGGTTCGATGTCGAATTGGGCGTCGACATCGTCCAGAAGCATATCTGGGTCGTCAATAACATCCACTTCGGCCTTAGACATCCTCATTCACCTCCTCTGTAGGAACTTCTGTATCGAGAATGGTACCCACGGTTGCGGTGCTAGATAGGTCGCCAAAGATTTCGTCAAGGTTCAATCCGTCTCCAGCCAATTCGTTGAACAAACGGGCTGGATCACCAAGGTCCCGTTCGATGCGAGTTGCCTTCACTTCAACATCGGTGAGGCGTCCGTACAAGTTTCCGTAAGCACGATCTGCGCGCATGATGATGAACCATACACCAAGCATGACAATCGTGATGTAAACGACCAAGGAGACCATGTTGTTCTGGTCATTATAGAGCTGCGGTGGAAGTCCAAGAACGACTGCAATGAAACCAAGAACCGGCACCGCAAGGATGACACTCAGTTGGCGTCGACTGTCTTTGAGGGCGTCAAAGTGGTCGGCGTAGAGAGTGGAGACGCCTCGGCGAGCCCGCTGGTAATCTTCGTGGATGAGTTTGAATTCCTCTGCGCTTGCCCAACTCATGCGCCAAATCCACAATGCGGTTGCAACCAAAACGCCAAGACCCCAGAATGGGACATCGAGCAGGTGGAAAGAGAAACCAAAGCCGAGCACGCCAGCGTACACTGCCATAAGGCGGAACTTCTCATTTTGGCCTGTGAGCCTCAAGAGAATGATGGAAGTAATGAGGCAGACCATGAGCGCAACAAAGCTTGTAGAAACACCAGGAGAGGTGGACTCAACATTGATTTCAATGGTTCGTACGTCGTTCCCAACAACGTTCTTGTCCATGTAGAATGCATCGACCGTTGCCGTACAATCGGTCATTTCTGACTGCTCCCACCAATCGATGGAATCAGGTTGAATTCGCCAGTCAAGAACAACTGAATCCCCAGGCCCGAGAATACCGATCATCGGAACAACTTCAGGACCTGAGAGGATCGTTGCTGAAGGGCAGACAAGCGCAACATCCACGCCGAGAGCGGTTGCAGTACCTGCATTGGTCACTGTAAGAAGGAGGTCGAACTCTTCTCCTTCCTCAAGGTTCAGAACCGCAATTGATTCAATCAATGGATCGGCGAAGACATCCAATTCGAAATTGAAAGTTTCTTCGTCATAAACAGTGTATGAACTGTTCTCTGTCTGGTGGTAAAGGCGGAACGTCATCTCCCATCCATCACCAGAAAGAATCCTTCCTCGGTCTGGAGCGTTGACTGAAATTTGGAGAGGCGANGAGGTATCCCAAGCATTTCGTGCCGGCAAGCTNATCCTCGANAGTTCACCTTGGCTTCCAGAAGCGCAGGAAGCAGAAGAAAGCGGCAGAACAATTTCTGTGCTGTTCGCATCGGGGAGAATGACTTTGAATTCCCATGGATAATCTGCTTCGTTGAGGTTAAGTGCGCCAAAGTCGAGGATACGGACCGCACTGCAAAGTTCAATTTCGTAAGCGGCACTCACTGCTTGCCCGTTTGGAATGTGAGAGTAGATGATGTCGACATCAATTGGGGCGTCGCCCACTTCTGGCCTGAGCACGATATCACCTGTGCTGAAGAACCTCGACATCTTGAGGTTGGTTGCATATGATGCGTTGCCCTGAACCGTTTCATCGACGGGCTCATAATAGATTTTGAAGTCTGCTTGAAGCGACAGATCGGGCTCGAAATTCAAGGCTTTCACGCTGAAAATATGCGTGATTGGGACGCCGACTGGAAGGTAGAGCGTTGATGGAGCACCTGTTTCCATGGCCCAATCACTCGAGCCGATTTCGAGACCAGCCCGGTTCACCGAATAACCTACATTGACTTCGACATCTCGGTTACCAGTGTTCGTGAGCGAAACTTCCCAAGTGCGAGTTCCTTGACGATAGAACTCCATCACGGTTGGCCATGCCTCTGCTTCAAGCGCAAAGATTGCCCCGACACGAAGTTGAATCGTGAAGCTGGTTTTGTAGGCTGAAGTCGAAGCATCGTAAACGGAGAGCGTCAGGTTATGCACCGAACCATCCGCAAGTGATTGTTCGCCACCTAGGCTTGGGACACTCACAACAACCTGCCCCGTGATGGTCTGATTAATCTGAAGTGTCATGCCAATTTCGTTGACGTCCGTCGTCCAGTTTCCTTCGACGGCAGGGGTGATAAGAATCGATTCCTCGAGGTTACCGATGTTCGTAACATTGAATTCGACGTTGGTCATTTGACCCGGTGTCACGCCAATCACAAGCGGGGCATCGATCTGAATATCAGAACTCTTGGTGATGTTTGCAGTAATGGCCGCAGACATGTTGACTGCACCCGTTTCGTCTTCGACCCAAATAGTGACCTCATACATCTGGTCAGCACTTGCCGAGGCAGTCGGAATCACGTTAACTTTGATAATTTCCTCGTAGCCTGGAGCAACCAACAACGATGGATTGGAGTCGAGTTCGAAGATGACATCACCGGCAAGACTGTTATCGATCCAAACATAATACGTGGTTGGAGCGTTTCCAGTGTTGAGGACCTTGAGGGTCTTGAACTCGTCGTAATCCGTTGGGTCGACCGAGATGTGCTGGGTGAGAGGGGACAATGTTCCGTTTCTCAATTCACCGACTCGTACAGGAAGAATGTGCTCACCGATGTAGGCGCCAGTATCTCGCTCTTCAATCGTGATGGTCAGCGGAACAATCGAATTCGCAGGGACAAAGGGGTCTGTTTCGATAAGCAGTTCGATGATGGTTTGGTGAGCCGAACCAGAAGCAGGGAAATCAGCGACATCCGCTGAGAGGTTGTCCACAACATCCGTAGTGCCGTTGAACTGAACAATCCAGTCGTCAGGGACATCCGAAATTCGGAGGCGATAGGAAGCGAGGTCGTTTCCGATGTTGGCGAATGGGAATGCTACAGCGGTTTCCACGCCGACTTCAACATCGACTGGACCATCTTCGAGAATTTCTGCCCCGAGCACTGTTGGCACGATGATTGAGAGGTTTCGTGTGACTGGATTTGCTGTGACGCCACTTCCAGCATGCACGCCACCCAAAGTTGGCGTTACGGTCACGGAGAGCGTCAACGTCCCAGCGAGTGGATAGTCGTCATCTGGTCCTTGAATGGCCAGAATAGCTGGCGAGGTATCACCGGGTTTCAATCCAGTGAGTTGTGGTGGAGAAACCACAGCACTCCAGCGGCCAGCCTCAGAGAAGCCGCCGGTGTTGGCCGCAAGGAAGGACAGCCCGCTGACTTCAATATCAGCAGTGAGGGTTTCATCGATATCAGCAAACAAATTGTGGCGAACTTCGACGTCTAGGCCAAGCACATCTTCGAGACCCTGTCCGTTACGAGCAGCGATCACATCTGCTTGAGTCAATTCAAGTTCGAGGGTTGGCAATCCTGGGTCGACAACAATGGTCGGAAGGACTTCGATGCCGGCAGATGCTTGCGTAGGAAGTCCGCCGCCAGCAGCACGAGCTTGTAGCCAAACTTGCAATGGCTGACCTGCTAGATTGAATTCGCCAGGGTCGAGTGGGCTTTTGATCGGAGGCACCTTCACATTGATTGGAATTTGAACGGTAGCAGATCTGTTGATGAAGGTCGACCATTGATCGCACTCTTGTCCTTGAATGTCNAGTTCCCAGTTGATTGCTGAAACCGAAAGGCCACAATCAAAGGAAAATTCACCGCCGACGTTACCAGCATTGGTGACGTTCGCCAAGATGGTGCTGCTATCACCGGGCAACAGTTCGGTGGTGCTTGTTGGCATTTCGATTGANGCGATGTAAGATTCACCTGCTTGGACGACTGCTGTGGTGACAAGTTCNTACCCGTCTTGAATNGAGAGAAGCGTGAGCGTGATGGCTGAGGCATTTGAGCGGTTTTCACCGAGCGGGACCGTCACTGGAATGCCGATGGAGGTCGTACCGCCAGGCGAAAGTGCTGCGGTGGAACTGCCTACGGAACTTGTCGTTGCCCAGTTTCGGTTTACAGGGTTGGTTGTAATCGAAGAAATTTGGAAGGAGTCTTGAAGCCCACCAGTGTTTTTCAGAAGGAAGGTGAGGGTTCCAGTTTGGCCAGGTTCAATGGAACGGTCGCCGAGTGAGGAAAGGGAGGCTGTGTAATTTGAAAGGCGAACAGTCACGCTGGCAATGCTTGGGGCGTCGTTCCACAGAGTCCCGTTGTAGAGGATCTTCACATCGAGCGTCCATAGACCCGAAAGTGAGGAGGGATCGTAGGTAAGAGTGAGGTCTTTTGGACTGGACGGAGCGTAGAGCGATCCTGATTGAAGGGTTTGGGTGTTGGAGTAGTATAAAGGAGTTCGAGGGATTGGATTGTTCGGTTAATGTGACTTCCAGCACTGCAGAGATGTTCTTCACACCGTTGTTTCGCACCGAGGCGTTGATTGTTTGGACCGTTCGAGTCAAGCCGACGCTTGTTTCACCCGGTGCCAAGGTTGGAACTGTGTCGGAAACCGAGATGCCGCTGTGATTGTTTTTGACATCGAAGTCCTTCCGCTGTTCGTTGTTTGCAGGGTTGCTGTCTCCGTTCCCGGTGACTCGNGCAAACAGTGTTTGATCATCGCCAGTTGTGGCAGTCCATGGAATGATGATTGGGTTGGAAGTGGTCAATGCAGGGATGGTACCCAACGANATCGTGGTCACAATGTATTCACCCGCTGTTGGCGAGCCTTTGTGGACAAGTTGNAACGATGCTGAACCNCCGATGTCACCTGTATTTTTTACGACAACCCGAATGTCGTGCGCTGCTGGTTCAACAGTGATGCCATCGCCACGATCGATTGAGCCCGCGCCACTCATGGTCATGAGGCTGACGCCAAAGTCAGGAGCTGCTCGACCTGATGTGTCGGCCCCGGTCGAGCCGATGAGGGGCGTTGCGGTTGGAATCAAGAACAGAAGAATCAACGCAATAGCGAGTTTCGTNGANGTTGGTTGAGGATTACGCAGNNGNTCCACCCCCGTCTGGTTTGTCGAAACGATCGATGGTGACTCGCTTGCCTTGCGACTTCCACTGGGCGAGAAGTTGGTGGAGGAGTCTGTCGTGTTCTTGTTCGGAGATTCCCAAGCGACGGCGTTCCTCCCANAGGAGAAGTTGTTCTGTGCGNGTCAGCAAAGCGTCCCGAAGGTACAACTCAAGGGTCCGACGGTATGCGTCCCTGTCAGAGATGGCATAGACGATTGTATCACCTGGTAATTGATCCGANCGATGTTGAATGAGGTTGCCGAGTGTCAGTGCTTCGTCGTAGGAGACATGGCGCTTGTCGAGGTCGGTTTGAATGGCGCTTGCGATGGCCTGCAAATCGAACTTGGTCGTCACGCGCTGAATACGCTTGAAGTACCGACGAGAACGTCGAGACATACGCGATGCGACCATGCTTGCTCGTTTACCTGCCGGTTATTGAAAGAATCGGTCACCATCTACCTAAATACGCATTGTGAATGGATATTNATTCANACCGCATAAAAAGCCGACTGCGGGNTTCTTCGGAGACATATTTAGACAAAAGCACCCCNAAATCGGACCAAATTCACCCAAAGCAACCCTTCTTGGACTACGGGCCGGTGGAACCGACATGAGCGAAGTGATAACACANGCAAATGGCGCACAAGCCCCACGGTTTTCTGCACACGACTCTGCAGGCACACTCCATGACCTTGAAGGGTACATGGCNGACGGAAAAACNGTCATCGTCTACTTCTACCCACGTGATTCTACACCAGGCTGTACGAAACAAGCATGTGATTTCAGNGACAACATGGCGTTGTTACAGTCTGAGAACACCGTCGTCCTCGGCGTGTCNAAGGACTCGGAAGCATCCCACGAACGATTCATCGCCAAACAAGAACTCAATTTCCCTCTCCTTCTCGATACCGAGGGAGATCTTCACGACTCGTTCGGTACATGGCGAATGAAGAAAAACTACGGAAGGGAATACATGGGTTGTGTTCGCTCAACTTTTGTCATCAATCCAGATGGGACGTTCAAGTGGCTAAGGTACAATGTTAGGGCCAAGGGTCACGTTTCGATGCTGATGCGTGAACTCGGTTTCACAGAATGAAGGTGTTCCGATGGCGACCAACCAACGCCGGACGCTCCCCCTCGAAAGCGTGGCATGGAGCCCCTGTCACATCGGCGAAGGCCTCGTGAACGGAGAAAAATGCTCCATTGGCGCCCTCGCCCACATTGGAAGAAACGTTACACTCGGCGACGGGTGTCGGATTCAAGGCGGCGCTTACATCGCAGACGGGTGTGTCCTTGGCGACGGCGTCTTTGTCGGGCCGAATTCAACCATGCTCAATGACAAGTACCCCCCTTCAAGAAACGCTGACCACTGGATGCCTGTGAAGATTGAATCAAACGCCGTCATCGGCGGTGGCGCCACGGTGTTACCCGGTGTCACGGTTGGCGTGAACGCAGTNCTCGCGGCAGGCTCAACCCTCACAAGGGACCTACCAGCGGATGAAGTATGGGCGGGGAACCCAGCCACATTGTTGATGACTCGGGCCCTATACGAACAAAAAGGCGGGCGTTGAACTTCAAGGAGGATGAACCATGGACGAGAAAGGAATCATTGCCGATTATTTGCGAAAGTGCAATGTGTACGCTGAAGCATCGATNGCTCGAAAGGAAGCCCGAGGCGAATCAACAGAGACAGCTGCCTGGAAATCATACATTGAATTCAATGAGCACGCCATCACCGAATTGGGCAACGGGAAACTCGACGCATGGTTCACACCTTCCCCCACGCAAAGCATGACGGGCGCACAACGTATGGATGCAGAGGCAATGGAGCACCCGGTTCGCGCTGGGTGGCTCTCAGGTTTGCTGTCACCCCGACCCCTCGTGATCGCCTCAACACAAGATGAGGATGGAAACCTCAATCTCGCCCCTTACACCTCCGTGATGGCTGTATCAACCGGACCACCCTTGCTGATCGCCTCCTTCAGTTGCAACCGTGAAGGAAAATACCGAGACACACTGCTCAACTTNCGGAGCACCAAGCGAGCCATTCTTCACATGATGCCCTCCACACTTGAGACAGTCAAAGCCATCGATGAAACTGCGGCACCCCTCCCCAGAGATGAGAGTGAATGGAACATGGCGGGNTTCACCCACCATCCCGATGAACCACTTCTCATCAACGAGTCTGTTGCAGCGATTGAAGTTGAATTCCTTGAAGACCGACCGTTGCCCGACGCTGTTGCACGTTTGGCCGTGTTCCGAGTCAAAGCCCTGTGGACCACAAGCGAAACAATGCCGGCTGAAGGCCTCAATGTCCTATGCCAGCATGGCCATGACAGACTGACCCCTGCTCCGGCACAATGGGGNGAAAAGGTCGCAAAGCACTACCGCCGTTGAGCATCAGCGCAAGGCAGCCCACGTGAGCGCCAGACCATGCTTCAAATCAGTCAACGCATGCCATTCAAGATGGATCGCTGCCAGTGAAGTGTCAGGCCAGCGCCTCGCTGCATCACCGTGGTAGCCTTGTGAAAATTCAACCGCAGGGAGTGGTTTGTTCCAAGAAGCATCTGCTTGAACAGTTTCGAACAGTCGTTTCTGTAACTCTGAAACGCTCACTTCCTCTGTTGATCCGATGTTGAATGCCATACCGGAAAGGGATTCACCCGATGCACTGCAATCCATCAAGCCAGCTTTGAGAAAGCCGCTTGTGATGTCATCAATGTACGTGAACGAGCGAGTTTGGGTGCCTTGATTATGGATTTGAAGCGGTGAAGAGGACAGAACTGATTTGAAAAACATCGCCACGACTTGCCCGTAATCGCCCCCGTTCAATCGAGGACCATAGGCGTTGAATGGACGTACAATTCGAACATCCAGTCCATCCCGTGCAGCGTGCTGTGCTGCAACCTCGTCAAGGTATTTGCTCGCCCCATAGGAGTGCCGTTGGTGTTGNTGGGGGTCGCTGAATTGCATTGGGTTACCGTTCTGAATGGGCTGCATTTCGGCGTCCCCAAAGGCTTCTGGCGAGGATGCGAGTACATACCGTGCATCGTTCGCCATTGCGAGTTCGAGGGTTCTCAGCGTCCCATTGATGTTGACATCAATCACCGAATGTGCTGCTTCATGAAACCATTTGGTGCCGTTGATCGCAGCGAGGTGGTAGACAAGGTCGAGCCCACCAAGTGCTTCGACGCAGGCATCCAACGCCTCGACATTTCGCACGTCATCGTTTTGGAACTGAAACGCTGAATGGCCCATAAGGTGCTCAATGTTGGCAAGCGAGCCTCTGAACAGTGAATCAAGTGCGAGGACATCATGGCCTTCCTCAAGAAGTGCCTCGCACAACGAAGACCCAAGGAACCCCGCTCCGCCAGTGACTAGAATTTTGAGAGGCATTGGGTTCAACTCGCACGTTCGAGAACCGTGATCGTCACTACGCCATCTTCCGAGGTCATTTCAACGAGATCACCATCATTAATTTCCATGCAAGGGTCACCATCGAACGCATGACCGTATGGCAAATTGAGAAGCGAACAGGCAGGCAAGGTGAGCGGGCACACATCACTGTTGACGATGGCCTTGGGTCCTTTTCCAGTGTACAAAAGCCCCATCAATACATACGGAGCAACCGTCGAACCCGAGCCTTTTGGATAGATCAAAATGGTGTCTTCAATGGCCCGGCCATCGAGTGGATGGCCAAATTCTTCGACCACACCTGTGTCTCTATTGACGTAGCCAAGGTATGTNATCGGGACGTCCGTCACCATAGCTTTGCCACGAACAGAAAAGGATGCTTGGCTGAGAAGCCCTGCACCGACAAGGGTCGCTTGTCCGGTTTGGATGGTCTTGTTGCTTGCGTGTTGAGGCTGAGACTTTGAGGCAAGCGTAGGTCGTTCACCCGCAGAAAGGCTTGCATCGAAAGCATGAGCCACGCAGTCTTCAATCGAAAGAACGCTTGTTGGCAATCGGTTAAGGCCGCTGGTAAGGTAGTGTTCTGCTTTGAGAGAATTGGTCAACAAGTGATTGTACTTTGAGCGATTGTAAGGCGTGACTTCCGGGCATGTATCCTTGAGGATCACTGCACCTGCTTGTTCGAGAACATCGATGCTTCCATCGGCAAGAGCAAGTTCGAAATTCTCACCACTGGTGAACACCCAGAGCCTCTGATTCGGTATCTTGGAGCCCATTTCAGCATATGAGCGGACAGCGGATGCGGTGATGCGAATTTCTTCCAAACTTGCTTGAGGGCAACCGATCACCACGAGGTCGACTTGGCCTTGAGGGGCTAACTCTGCGTAACGAGCAGCCAAATCATCGGCCGTAAAAGTGAGAATGCCTTGCCAGCCATCCTCAGGTGTGGACCATTCATCTTCCGAAATTCGGTTGAGTGGCGGGTCTGCTGACAAACCTTCAGCCCACAGCATTGGCGTCCCATAATTCGCCGCTGCTGCAGTCAGTGCCTTCTTTCTGGCAAAACTTGCTCGCTCGGGCAACCCCCGAATGAACGGCATTGGCCCCCATGGAAGGCGCCATCCNGGTCGAACCTGCTTGCCAATCCAATCGCCCAACACTGACCAATCCGANAGGGTGATCAATTCACATTCGACATTGACGAGAATGTTTGGCGTTCGGTTTGATTCCAAATGCAGGCCCCATTTTGGAGCATAGCCAGTTAGAGCGGTTGCGAGGGCAGAAAGACCAGATTCTCTGTTTGTAATCAGCGAAGTCCATGTGTTGGAAAAGCAGACTGCATTTGATTCAGCCCATGAAGCGATGCCTGAAGTGTCCTCAATGCCTCGGTCGTAAGGAGTGCAAGAAAGGGTCGCATCAAGGCCAAGTGCTTCGTATGCTTGGACAATCTCAAACTGCTGCTCTAGGAATTCAGGCCATTCGATGTCCATTTCCTTCATCTTCTCTTTGTCACAACCTGCCGAATTCAACGTTGTAGGGATGACAACCGTTCCATCACCGGAACTGGAGAGATCCGCCAAGAAGCGGCGAAGCCCATGCCCGCCGGTGATCACCGACACGCCAGAAACGTGAGCATGGTCCACTTCAATGAAGCCTTCAGCATGAGCAGTGATGGCCAAATCAACAACCAAGCGTGCTGCTTTTTGGCGTGTTGGCCCTTCCTCCCCAGCAAGTTGGGCAGCGAGTCGCTTGGGCAAGTCCATGCTTGAGCGAGGCCGACCACGCTCATGAACTCACCCCTTGAACGATGAAGGCTGTACTGAGTCGTTGATTCACCAAAAGTGCCCAAAATGGCTAGAACCGAAGCATTTGATACCATTGAGGTTCTTCTGCAATCATATGTCACCCCCCAATGAACAGGATGGTCCGACCCCTATCGCAGGTGAACCTGCCCAGACAGAAACCAGCAAACCTGTGCCCTCACTTCCGGGTTCCACTGATGCTGAACAACCGATTCAAAGTGGATCAACTCGCCGAAGAAAAATCCTTGCTGTTCTGCAAGTGCTCTTACTTGTTGGCGCGCTTGGCATCTCTAGTTACGCCATGTACACTGTTGCCATGTTTTCTGAAGACAGTCCAAACGTTGAGCCAACCACAGAGTTGCTCATCCGGACCGAAGGTCGAGACGCTGACGGATTATGCAGCAATGGGGGTTCATTGATCCTCATCGGTGCAGATCAGAATTTGAATCAGTACCTCGATGGCGATGAAGTCACCTCAACAACCACGCTTTGTCATGGTGAACGCGGGCCTTCGGGTTATTCTGGTTCAGGCACGACCGGGGCCTCAAGCCTCATCACAACGACACCAATTGATGGAGGAAACGAAACGTGCCTTGCCGGCGGTATTCTCATCCAATCTGGCATTGATGTCAATGAGAACGAAGCACTGGACGAGGATGAAAAGCAAACGTTCAATCTGCTGTGCAACGGACCACTTGGCCTCACTGGGTCTCAAGGAAGCCAAGGCATGGATGGGGCAGAAGGGGTGCAAGGTGGCGATGGTGCGCCTGCCCTCGTGCATCAAAAACAACCACCAGCAAGCGTTTGTTCGAACGGGGTCATGATTCAATTTGGCATCGATGACGGCGCTGGTGACGGTGTTGCTCTTGACGGGGTGATGCACAATGATGAGGTTCGAAGCAGCCTCAACATCTGTAGCCAAGCGCTCTTTGTCGGAGCGATTGGAGACTATAACAATGGTATCTCGGATGGAGTCGCCCACGCATGCGATGAACTCATCTGGCTTCCTGATGCCGAGGTGTTGCTCACTGCAGGTTCCAATGGTGCGGATGGATGTGAGTTGTGGGCAAGCGACGGCACTGCTGAAGAATCTGCAATGCTGCTGAACCTTCATCCGAGTGGCGATTCGTTGCCAGGCCGGTATGCTGGTTTCACGTTGATCGAAACGGATGGAGGTGAACGCGTGGTGTTCGATGCTGACGATGGGGTCAATGGGCGCCAGTTGTGGGTCACAGACGGCTCAGCCAGCGGAACATTGCGCCTTACCAGCACCAGCACCACAGATGTGACAGGGCCTGTGACAACCATGGCATGGAACAATGGATTGGTGCTCTTGAACACACCAGACATCATGCTTTGGACCAACGGTACGACAACCATTGACCTGTTTCAGCATGAATCCCTGAACCAAAGTTTGACCCAAAATAACAGAATCACTTTGTCCGAACTTTCAGCCTTTCAAGCAGACTTGCTTGAATCGGAGGGTGGATGGCTTTGGTTTTCCGCCAAATCAACAACGGGCATTGAACCCTATGCATTGCACACCGATGGGCGATTCCTTGCTTGGGATTTGGTGCCAGGCGACGCAAATGTCGGTGCTTCAATTGATGTTGATGGAGGGCGGGTCCTTGTTGCCGATAACGGCCAAGGCCGTCAACTCGTCCGATTGGGTCATGACGGCACACACCAATGGCTGACGAACTTGATGAACACCAACACGGGTGCGCAGTCCAATCACGTTGGAGAACACCTTGGTCTGCACCGTATCGGGGATCGAATCGTGTTTGATGCCCTCACATCGGGCGTTGACCCTCAATTGTGGATGCACAACTTGACCCAATCCACCACAAGCCTTCTGTCGACAAGCATCGGCGCCCCTGGCGACTTAGCGGGCGGTATCGTCCACCAAGACCGAGTGTGGTTCGACTGTGTTGCACCAAACATAGCTCAGGAAATTTGCTCGACGGATGGGACGCCTGCTGGCACTCAAACTGAGACGGACCTGCGCGCTGGTTCTGCGAGCGCCCTTGTGCGAGGGTTTGCCTCCACTGGCCAGCATTTGTTTGTGGTCGCAAGTGGACAAGTTGATGGAAATGAAACGGGTTCATGCCTATGGAAACTCACTGCTGGCAGCGGTGCTGAACTGCAATACGATCCGTGGCCTGGNNTCAATAACAATTCATACGCAGCCACATATGGCTCGATTCATGCAACGGAACATCACATCTTTTTCACGGCCAACAACGGAGTGGCTGGTCAAGAATGGCATGCATACAGCCATGAGCAATTGAGCGGAACATGGCTCATCTGGTCCTGATCAACGAAGGTGAACGCAATACGGGCAGGAAACTTCCACGACGTATGACGGGGATTGTTGATCTTCGGCTGTCAACGGCTGACGGCACGCAAAGCACTGAACTGCTTCCGATTCTTTGAGTTCGGGAGTGAGTGCAACACGGTGATCGAANACAAAGCAATCCCCATTCCAATGTGAGCCACCAACTTGCTCNAAGTAACCAAGAATACCGCCTTCGAGTTGCCTGACATCTTTGAATCCNGCCTCNAGCATGACGACGCTTGCTTTCTCNCAACGGATGCCACCTGTGCAAAACATAACCACGGGCGTGTCTTTCAATTCCTCCGGCATGGCATTGACTGCTGCAGGGAAGGCGCGGAAGCTCGTGATGTCGAGGTCCATGGCATTTTCAAAAGTCCCCAAACGAATCTCGTAGTCGTTTCGAGTGTCAAGAATTGTGACGGTTTTTCCATCATCAAGCCATTGTTTGAACTCCTTGGGAGCAATCGAATCCCCAGTGAACACTGCAGGTTGGACTTCGTCCATGCCGATCGAAATGATTTCTTTCTTGAGCCGAACATTCATTCGATTGAATGGTTGATAATCAGTGTGAGAAATTTTCAAGGGAATATCGAGAAAACGCACATCGGAATCGAGGAATGCAAGGAAGTCATCAACCCCATGCTGGGTTCCNGCCAAAAAGAAATTGATGCCTTCATGAGCAAGAAGAATGGTCCCTCGCAAGTCTGAGGAATCGCAAGCGTTGATCATTGGCGTGCGCAATTCGTCCCGGTCAGGGAGGTCAACAAACCGGTACCCAGCGATGTTGACGATCGAGTCGCTCATGGCGTGGGTAAAAGGTGGTGGCTTTCATTGGTTCGGCGGTTAAAACCGGCGCCAATCGTGGCGAGAAGCCAAAGGACGGCGCCACCCTTGACCGAAGGCACGGCTTGAAACACGTGGTGCGGGCGACATCTGCCAGCGCTTGTGTTCGTTCCGTTCCAGACGAGTGAGTACATCGAGCACAATTGCTGGGTCGTGGCCCTGCTCAGCGATGCTCTCACCATCGAGCCCGCCCTCTATGTGGGCGCGTAGAATCGCATCCAAAACCGGGTAAGGCGGCAGGGAATCTTCGTCGATTTGATCCGGGGCGAGTTCGGCAGATGGCGGTTTGGTGCGGGTCGAGTCATTTACCGGAGCAGCCAAGCCTTGTTGTTCTGCTCGTTGATTAAACACATCAGCCAAACCGTAGACTTGCATTTTGTACAGATCACCAAGAGGAGTGTAGCCACCTGCCATGTCACCGTAGAGCGTGCAGTAGCCTTGAGCAAGTTCCGATTTATTGCCAGTGGCAATGGCCATGCTTCCTTGGGCGTTGGCATGAGCCATGACGATCAAGCCACGCAGTCGGGCTTGCAAATTTTCACCAGCCACTTGCGCACCTTGTTCAAGCATACCGCCAATTGACCCCTCGACCGATGCGTGCATGGAATCGATTGGGATCGTGTCAAACATGAGCCCGAGTGACGCAGCCGTATGCGCAGCATCGTCAATGGAGTGTTGTGAGGAGTGCCTCGAAGGCATGGCGATACCAGTCACGTTCGCAGGTCCAACTGCCGCAGCTGCAACACAGGCAGCAACGGCTGAATCGATGCCACCGGAGAGACCGAGGACAATGGATGTGATACCAGACTTCCGACAATAATCGGTAAGGCCCGTCACCACCGCATCCGCTAGATCTTGGAGCACCTCACGCTCGTGTTCTCTGCCGTCGTCATCTGGGCGAAGGCGCCGAAGTTGATCATCGCCCACATCCAAAGCATCAGCGGTTGTTGATGGTAGCCATTCGCAAGCATTCGCATCGTCAAGATCAACCATCAAAACGCCCTCTTTCCAAGCAGGAGCAATCACAACGGTGCCATCAGGCCACGCCACAAGTGAATTTCCGTCGAACAATAAATCATCATTGCCGCCAACTTGATTGGCCATCAAAAATGGGTGGTTAAGAATGGAGGCAGCGGTTCGGCACACATGTATTCGTGATGCCAGTTTATCCGAGTGGTAGGGCGAAGCGGAAAGGTTCACCGTTGCATCGAGTTTCACACCCTGACGTCCCCATTCAGCAAGTGATTCGATAGGATCTGCAGCGTAGGCCGATGGCGTCATATCGGCTGCCTGCCATGCATCTTCACACACGGTCACACCCAAATCGAGACCCGCAATCGTGCGTGCAATTCCTGGCCGGTTATCGGGTTTGAAATATCGAGCTTCATCGAAGACATCGTATGTTGGCAAGAGTTGCTTTCGAGCAACGATGCGCGTACCATTTGGCGGTGTTGATGAGAGAGGACCACAGCGAACCACGCCATTGCTTGGCAGTTGCTTCGGATGGTCAGGGGTGAGTGGGGCGCCAACGAGCACTGGAATTGAAACGGAAAGAGTGCTTGCTTTGGCTTGCGCTTTGACGACAAAGTCGGGCTGAAGCAGCAAATCACGGGGCGGGTAACCGCAAATCGCCAACTCAGTACTCAGACCGAGTGTTGCTCCATGGGTTGCCGCCTGTTCAGCCAACGCTTCAAGCCGTGCTGCATTGCCATGAAGATCCCCTACGGTCGAATCACCTTGGAGCAATGCAATGGTTCGGGACATCGAGTTCAACGCCTTCTTAGTCGTGCCTTACGATGTTTCCTTGTGAATCTTTGTACCACCACTCATTGGCGGCCTTATCGTGGTACCACCAGTAGCCATCAGAGCCACGAACCCAATCGGTGGCTTCCTCATCCGCTGCTTGAGTGNTAGCGGCAGCGGTTGCGACCGTTGTTTCGACGGTTGAGTCATTCGCTGATGAATCCAAGAGATCTGCATCATCTTCATCCTCGTTTTCATCTTCGAGTTCAGATGAATATTCGTCCCAATCATATTCTGCCTTCGAACCGCCCTTTCGGGTCATGCGAGTTGCGTAAATCAGTCCAGTCACNACAATCGAGATGAACAGAAGACCGGCAACTGAGCCAATGACTGGATTGACTTCGCCAAACACTCGCTCTGTCAAGGATTCTTCACGGGTCGGACGAACATCAACCGACGGGCCGCTTGAAGTCAAATCATTTTCGAGGGNCACCTCGATCCATTGCAGGCCAGGTGAATCAGGATTCCAGTCGACCTGAACAGCCACTTCCCCACTCTTAGGCACTTCCGTGGATGTACGACGCAGCGTGGATCGGTTGCCATCTGCATCGACGATGGTGAATACCAAATCGACGCTTCCGTCAAGGGTACCTGTGTTCTTCACGTAAGCAGTCACAATTGAAGTCTG
>JGI26118J46590_1000146_pt1 | contig 16887 bp, 16 predicted proteins | sample AOAMet_66_BLW_10_2_FD_46590 | JGI IMG/M metagenome (IMG submission 46590)
TTTTCATTGCCCGTTGTTCCGCTGTCGGGTTGGCCGTCATCATCCAAGTCAAGGAAATCCATCCACAAACCGACTTCTTCAGCTCGCCAGCGGCATTGGATTGGATTGCCCTGTCCAGTTTGGCACAACGTAGCGTGGAGGGTGTATTCCTCTGGTGAGTTCACTGGATGTGGGACATCTGTGACATCGCCGATCCTCAATCCTGCTTCCCAATAACTGCCGTAAATGAAGGTGTGACCATACCGTGGGTCGTTTGGATCTTCACCGGGCCATAGTTGAACCGTCATATCGTGAATGTAAATCCAGCCGCCNCGGGTCGTTTCCCATGAGACTTCATATTCACCGACTTTGATGATGGTGTGGCCGAGTCCTGAAGCAGGGACGCCGGGGAGGTTTCGTGCTGCCGAACCATCGAGGTTGAGGTGAGCGATTGTGACGCCACCGCACGCTTCCGATGGCATCGTCGCATTGCTCGTAGTCTGGATTTGCGATGAACAAATACCATTCTCCATCGATCATGTGTGTGTAGAGGTTGTGAGGTCCGGTTGGGTGGTCGACGTCGTACCAATTGTCAACAAAGACGGGGTTCGATTTCTCTGTGACATCGATGAGTGTGGCGCTGACTTGGATTGGGTCGCTCCATTCTCCAACGTTCGGATCTGCATTCCCAGGGTCGACCAGTTGATTTTGCTGGATGATGTATTCCCGGCCGTTGTATTCGAGGTACTTGACATCCAGAACTTGGGTGTTCGGGTCGTTGTACACACCGACAACTGAAGTGTTGTTGGGATCTGTTACATCCACAATGTGCATGTCGTTCCACCCTGCAAGGTATGCATAGGTGCGTTCACCATCTGGGGTGGTTGCCACTTGAATCTCAGCGTTTCCGGGTGTTGTCAAGGGGTTAAAATCCATCAACTCGATGTTGTCTGTGCCTGCAATGTGTTGAGAGGCGTTTGAGTGATCATGGCCTTCGTATTGGTAAAGAGGGTCTTCTTGATTGAACGCAATTGTGTTCTTCGTTGACTCCTCTTCAGCCGGCCCAATCACAAGCAGAGTCGCTGAACAAAGAAGGACCACAATGAAGATTCCCAAGCCTGTCTGCTTCGCGCCCATGATGATGCCGAGCCGGTCATCCGTTTTGTCTTTATGTTATGCTGTGAAGGGCAAAACATGTCGGGGCGGGGTCGCAGAGCATATGGGGTGCTGGTTGTTGCACTTTTTGCCACGGCCATGCTTAGTGGTGTTTCGGCCCATGAACAGGAAACATACAACGTCATTGTGGTTGCTGATGGCCCAATGCCTGCAAACATAACAGACAGTGGTTTCGTTCAAGGAAACGCTGTTGTGTTTCGGATGAAAGACACGACTGAAAACGCAAGCATTCGAATCACGATTGACACCGATTTAGACGGAGTTTTCAATGAATCTCATGATAATGTCTCAAAGTGGCTCGTTGAAACTTGTCCACTGACTGAAAATGGCACCCTCGCTGATGAGAACTGTGCTGTATCACACATGTATGCATTTGACCTCAACGCCACGACCGGGGACTACACATATCGGTATGAACGGGCCGTCAACGGAACTGTCGTCTCCAGTGAAATTTTGACAATCACCCTACAGAAAGACGTTCACGAAGAACCCGGTGTGCCTGGCATGGGTGATTGCTTTGGAATCGGATGTGAAGAAGAAGTGAAGGTGCAATCGGATGATAAGGAGAACAGTGCAGTGGTCATTGCAGTCATGATCGGTGCAATCATAGGTATCATCGGCCTCTCTGTTAGCATTATCAATGAATCAAAAGAAGCAGAAAAAGTGCTCCAAGAAGAGGAGTAATCACCCTTCGATCAACGGGCACCGTGGATCTGTGTCGTCAACAATAACAGCGTTGGCCCACAAGTAAGATGTTCGGCTCGGTTTTGATTTCAGTGTGATAAGCACCTCGAAAGTGTTGGTTCCTTGTCTCATTGTATCATGTTAATCTTGTTCCTGCACCCTTATCAAACTCTTGTCTATATTGCATGGTTTTCGTTCAAATATTACCTTTATATGGTAAATATTGTTTGTTTTTCGGTTTATTACCTCTTTGTAATTGATGAATTTATATGGAATNTGTAATTTTTATTGAATCATCTTAAGAGGGGTTTCTGGCGTAGGATTGAGAAAGTCGTGGCGTAAGGCTGGGACATGGCGGGTATGCGGGGGCTCCACGCAATGGCACTGATGTTGATCATGGTCATGGCACCATTGTCTGGATGTTTTGGAGAAAATGAAAGTGGTGGGNACGTCACAATCGACGACGCTGCAATTACTCCGCAAGTGATGACTGCGGGCGTGTTCCAAGGCGTCACAATCACAGCTGAACAAGATTTGTCAGCGTTTGTCCCGTACCTGATTAAGGATGATATGACTGGGTATGTTGTTAATTCAACTGTTGTTGACTTGCGAGCCGGTGAACAAGTGCAACTGTCGATGCTCGCACCACCGCGCGCTGACACGGGTGTCATTCTCCTCGGCTCCTATGGCCGTGACAATTGGCCCATTCGAGATGCAAATGAATCATGGGCCACTTGGTATGCTGAAGATGGTCATAAAACAGCAGACGGAGGTGCGATTGAACGAATCCCTGGTGAAAATCAATCCCTGAATGCAAGCATGGAAACAGGTGGTTCTGTGGCAGCTTATCCGCTTTCCTTCGTTCGCGGGACCGCGCCTGCTTATTCCAGCGATGAAGGAGGACGCCATTCAACAGGACTCGTGAATGGACGCACTACGTACAATTACCTCCACCATCTTACTGACGAGACGCCCGACCCTCTCGATCTTGCAGACGGTGCCGTTGGGTACCTCAATCGCTGGGCTGGTCAAGCAAACGCCGCCTATGAAGACGCTGCTGTCTATCTTATCGATGAACTTGAATCGTACGGTTTGACTGTTGTCACGCAGCGCTACGAGTTCACCGATGTGTTCGGAAACCAAAACCCAGAATCATACAATATCTGTGGATTCAGGTATGGGAATGAAGTTCCAAACGAATGGATGGTGTTTGGTGCTCACTTTGATGTCGCCCCCCCTGCAAACCTCTTGCTCGCTGATCCTCACGTCACAGGCGTCAGGACGTACGGCACCGGTGTCGGCGCCTACGACAACTCGGCTGGTACAAGCATGGTGCTTACAGTCGCCCAAGCCATGTCTGAATTCGACACTCGCCGAACGATGGTTTTCTGCTTCTGGTCAGGCGAGGAAGGTGGAAAGCGTGGCAGTGATTACTGGACTGATTATTACGTTAAGGAAGACAACCCCGATGTGATGGTGACCAATTACATCAACCTCGACATGGCTGGCGTAAACTGGCCCGGTGGCGGTGGTGCACCACACGGCGATCCTGCAACAACTGTTGACCCGGATGGCTATCCGAAGGATGAGGAAGTTTGGCCAATGCGAGTGTACTTGGGACCCTCGCTCGACCACGATGTAATCAACCAACCGGCTATGGTCGGACTCACCCTCTGGATCGGCGCGGATGCAATTGGTGTCGAACAGCAACAGAGTATTTTGGTTGGTGAAGGGTTTGCTGAGGATACGTGGAAAGTGGATGATTGGCTCGATAGAGGTCGGCCTGAGATTGTCATCTATGAAGATGTAACAGCTCGATCTGACCACGCAAGTTTCCAGACCAACCTCGACACAGTCACCATTGGCTTCGGCGGCCTGGTTGATGGGTACTGGTGTTACCACCAGACCTGTGATACCCGTGAAGAAATGGAAATCTGGATGGACACGACTGGAAAGGGGTACGGAGAGGAGCATTCTGGTGTTTCAAACCTTATTGATAGCCTTGACATCATTACATGGTGGGCTGCATATTCCTTCTTCCACCTCGACGAGAAGCCTGTACTCAACGCCTACTTGTGAACAAGGATTTCATTCCTCTTCGCGTCCATTATTCGGCGTGGTTGGTATGAATTTGAAAGCAACAATTGCCGTTGTGAATGCAATCACTGCAAACACTGCAGCCGAGGCAACCATGCCATCGACAAAGGCAGTTTGAGCAATAAGAACAAGTTGATCACCAATTGGTCCACCCATGCCTCGTCCAAGTTGAATTGCTGCTGGGAATGATGTGCTTGGATCAACTGGAAGAACAGCGAGGTCAAGGCCTTCTGGTAAGATGAATGAGCGTTGATAGAATTCGTTCAGTACACTTCCGCCGATGGCGATACCAAGCGCCCCACCGACTTCTCTGCTGGCGTCATTTGTCGCACTGCCAACGCCTGCTTTGTCCGAAGGGATGGCTTGCATGACCATGTCGGTCGATGGAGCCATTGTGAGCCCCAAACCAAATCCAAGGAGGAAGAACATCAAGGCAAGCCGGAGGTATGGTGTATCAATTTCAACGGTCGTGAAAATAACCATCGCGATCCCGACTAAGGTGAGGCCAATGCCAACCACTCTGTTGCGCCCAAATCGTTGAACGAAGCGATCGCTGTTCGCTGCTGCCGGCATTAAACCAAGAGGGAGAGGGAGGAAGCGAAGTGCTGCTGACAACGGTTCGTGGCCTCGAACCATTTGGAAATGGAGCATTTGTGTAAACATGAATGCAAACATCACAAAAAACGTGAGGCTGATTGTGATCAGTCCAACTGTGAAGCCTTTGTTCGAGAAAAATTTCATCGGTAACAGTGGATGTTCTGAGCGCGCCTCCCAACGAATGAACATGACCAGAAGGAGGATTGAGATCGCAAAGGTAGCAAGAGTTTCTGTGCTCGTCCAGCCATGGACTGGTGCCTCGATAATGGAATAGAGGAGACCGCCCAAAGCGGCGATTGAGAGAAAGGCTCCGATGAAATCGAGAGGTGTTTGATGCTCATCTCTTGATTCCGGCACAAACAAACTACCCAAAAGAAGAGCGATTGCGATGAGTGGAACGTTGATCAGGAACACCATCTGCCAATTGAAAGATTGAACCGCCCAGCCGCCGACAAGCAGACCAATTGGAGCGCCAACGCCAGCCATGGCTGCCCAGATACCAACTGCTTTCCCGCGTTCTTCTGGTGGAAACACAACGATGACGACTGAAAGTGTAGCTGGCATAATGAGTGCCGCGCCCAGGCCCATAAACGCCCGGGCAATGATGACATCCGTGGTTGAATCCGCATACTGGGAGGCTAAACCTGCAGCAAGTGCAAGCAACACCATGCCCGATTGCAGTGCTTTTTTCCGACCAAAGCGATCACCTAATGCACCCATCAGAAGAAGTGAGCCGCCAAAAACGAGTGCGTAAGCATCAACAATCCATTGCAATTCATTATTTTGGGCATCAAGGTCTGAAGAGAGTTCGGGTAAGGCAACATTGAGTGTCACATTGTTGAGCATGACAATGATGAGACTAAGGCTCATAATTCCCAGGATTTTCCACCTTTGTGAATACCCCAATCGCTCAGAATGAGATGTGCCCATGGCTTTAATTTCAGCATATCAAACTAAACCGTTGCGGCTGTATTTTTGCAGATTAAATGAGGTTTGCAATGAAGGAAAGCACACCCGTGGGACTCCAGTATCCAAAATACACCCAGGTTAAAACAAGGAGAGCGAAGAGCGAAATCACGGCGTAAAAGGCGTTTTCATTCCAATCTTTGACCTTTGCACCATCAAGTGGGCCGAAGGGAAGCATGTTAAACAGACCGAGAACAAGATTGGCACCAAGCCAAAACACACCTGCATCGATTAACATTTGTTGCCACACGAGCGACCCTCCGACCAAGTATTCGCCTGTGCTTGTTGTAAGTGAGGTGTCAAAAGCGCCACTCAGACCAAGAAGAAGGCCCCAGATTGGGATGCCAATGAGGAAGAGCCCAAGATTGACCAGTGGTCCAGCAACGGCGATGTGCCGTTTTGACGTCGAGTCACCACGCCAGCAACCATGACAGCCCCAGGCGCCATAAACAAAAAGCCGAGGAAAAACGCAAGAAAGATTCCAAACCGTAAACCACTTGGATCTGCTCTAAATTCAGCCCAACAACCGTTCTTCTTTGCAATGATTTTGTGACCAATCTCGTGAAATAAGAACGCCGGCCCAACAGCCAAAAGCATCACAGGCATTGCCAACAACAATTGAATCATCCATTGAGACAGCGATGTTGCAAGGAGGGTGCGGATCCCGCCAACCCACATGAAGCCAAGAGCGAGGGTGAAAGCAGCTGTTGCGAGACGCAGATGTTTCTTTTCCTCATCACTAAAATGCCAAATTCCGCCCGTGTGAAGGTTTGCAGGTTTGTTGGGTTGGAGGCCCATGAATTGTGCCAGAAGTGGGTTGATTGAACCCGTACTTGAGCCATTCATTTCGAAGTGTATTGTTCCATCATCGCCCCGGCGAGAATGAACGCGAGCGATGCGTGGTTTCTGCTTGAAAGGATCATCGTCGATGATGTCCGCCCTCGGGTCACGCCTCCCCATGGGCTTTGTTCTGCTCGATACAATTTGAAGCCTCGCGTCCCAAGGTTGATGCGGTTAACCATTGAGAGAGGTTTGAGCAGATATGTCAATGCCTCGTCGTGCCATGAAAGAAATGGGCTTCCAAGCCTGTTGCTTATTGTGTGATGCGCCGGATGAGGACAGCGCGATTCGATGTAAATCTTGCATTTCCCACCACAGAGAAGTTCGCGATGTTTTGGCAAAGGCACCTGCAGACAGTTCTCTTCACCAATTTGCCAAAGAGATCCTCATGATGGCAGCTGCTCCACATCGTCATGATCATGATGAAATTCATGGTCCAGCATTAACGCATCAGCAGCGCTTGGCTTCAGCCATGACGGAACAAAAACCAATGCCAAGCAATGAGGATATTATCGAAGTTTTCGAGCGGCAGCGTGCAAAGAAAGCCAGCCACGAGGTTCGGTTGGCTGAACAAGAAATTGAACGAATCAATCAAGCCATGTATGTGGATCAAACCCAACTCGAGCAATATGGTTCTAGAACAGTCCCAAGTCATGACATCGCTCAGGTCGACCGAAGCGACCGAATTGGTGAAGATACGGAATTAACAGATCGTCTTGAAGCGGCTACTGAAGCTCAAACGGCACCAAAAGAATTGGTTGATGGAATTGAGGAGCGGGTGTTTGAAGAACGACAAAAGAACAGAAAAGCGTGGAAATCGACGCTTTTAGACGTGAAAGAATTACTCGATGATGACCTTGATTTATGATTTCGGTTTAATTATGAATCGAAAAGGGTCTTGAACAAATGTTATCTCTAAAGGAATAAGGTATTTGATGACTTCTGCAAACCTCATCTCTTTTTGCTCAGGACTCGACGGTGTCCCAGAAATTTTCACCTTGGTCAGAAGGACCTTCTTCTTCGACAGCTACGTCAGGTGTGCCTGTTCGCGAAGCCTCTTGGTGAACGTCGAGTGACTGATTGCCCAAGGCCTTGTTTAACCTGCCAATCGTTTTCTTGTCGCTAGGGCGAATGCCCAGCCGAATCACCGAAAATCCGATGAATTGAACGAATAAACCAGCAACAACGAAAGGCAGTGTGAACAGCACCATGAATAAGCCACCGAACGAGAGAAGATCGATGGAACCATCACCAAAAATAAGCACTGGTACGAAAGTGAAAGGCATCCCAAACGCGAGTAAAAAGAAGCCGAACAGTGCCCCCGTAATGCGCCCACTTAGACTGTCTCCAACGTCGAAGTCGTTTAGGTCCATGACCTTTGTAAAATTCGTAGTCTGTATAAGCATGGCCCATACCCATCTTTTGGATGGATGAATTAAATTGGAAAGGTTTCTGACAGCGCTGAAATTTTAATCAATGGTTCGAGGAGGTCGTAGGTAATTCGCTGCGTCCCTTTTCCTTTGGATTTCTTTCCGAGAATTTGAACGCCTCCGATTTCACCGAGTTGTTGTACATGGGTGCCTGCGCAAGGACAGAGATCAAATCCATCATCGATTTTTACAACCCGGAGTTGTTTGACACTTGCTGGCAGCAGATCCATGTTCGTTCGCTCGGGTGGCATGATTGCGTTGACCTCATCCCGTGTCATGACGGTGTCTGTGACTCGAAGGTTTTGTTTGATGATGTCATTTGTACGAATGGTCAATGACTCCAACATAGCATCATCGAAGGTGATTGGGTTGAAATCAATACGAGAACGGTCACTGTGAATTTGATTCCCAACGGTACGTGCCCCATTGAACATCTCATAGACCAAACCAGAAACAAGATGTTGTGCTGTGTGCATTCGCATGTGAGCATGGCGGCGTTCCCAGTCGATTGTTCCTGTAACTTCGTCACCAATTTCTAATTGGTGGCCTTCCCCTACAGTGTGGAACACGTCATCCCGACCACGCACTTCAGAGACTTCGAGATTACCATTCGGTCCTGTGAGTGTACCAATATCCCAGTTTTGACCACCTCCAAGCGGATAAAAAAGAGTCTGATCAAGAATCACTTGTGCATCTTCAACACCAGTGACTGTAGCGTTGAAATTTTGAAAATATCCAGATTCAATGCTGTGAAGATACAGTTTTTCTGTCATTCGTTCACCCCCGCAAGGGAGCGACCTTCATCGATTTGTGCGTCAATGGTGCGCTGCTGTGAAGCTGATGGGAGTGGTGCCGTTATTTGTTCAATCCAACCATGGGTTGGCTGCCATTGTGGACTGCCTTCAAACCAGACCTCACTCAACCCCTCAGAACGATCGAACTTCCACGCTGACTCAGGAAGTTCAAGACAATCACTCGTCAAAGCTGTGCCGCCAAACCATTCAGTGATTTCACTGAATTTGGGCGTGATGAGTTCGAGCGTTTGGTCAATCGTGTGTTGAAGCGACCCTGGTGCTTTTGGAACAAGGTGTGACGCATCGATGATTTGATTCGCATCGATGGTTGATGTTGATGTAGGTCCACCACCTGAGAATTTGACAGTATAGATTTCATTTTCAAGGGCAATGGACGTGATTCGAGTTCGGGTGAGAATCTTTGCCCCTTGTTGCGCTGTATTAAGTGCGAGAAGTTTGGTCATCCATTCACTGCGAAGACCCCATCCGGGTTCATTTGAGTGGGGTCGGAGAAATTCAAGTTGATCCTTTGTCATGTAGGGCTGAAGTTTGTCGAGGTCTAAGAGAAACCCTGGTTGGCCACATGGCATGCCAATCTCGGCATGAACGTCGATAATTGTCACATCATTCGTTTCCGAAAGGTGGTAGGCCGCAATGAGGTTGGCAATGGAACCTCCAATGCAAACGATCCGATTCATGCCTTCACCTCGATTGTTGGTCGAATATCAAGCGCAAAGACCGGGCAGGAAGGAATACAGAGTTCGCAATGTGTGCAGGCTTCTTCATCGACAACTGCGAGTCGATCGATGAGTGTCAATACATTCACAGGACACAACGCTATGCAGGCTGCGCAACCGAAGCATCGGTCTTCGTCAACAACGAAGAGATGGTCTTCTTGACGCGCCATGATTCTTCCATGCGCACAAGGTTCATGTCATCTTCGTAGANGAGAAACGATTTCTTATGGAAATTCTGAAATTTGTAAATGAGTCAGCGACATTAAAAAAAAATATTTGGGATTCGAAGAATCATCATACAATTCGAATGGATTCTTCATCCAATGGAAATAGAATTGACTCCTTTTTCACAAAGAAACGGAAGATATCCCTAGACCCCCCTATTTCCTATGGAATACATATCGTATTGATCTGAGAAGGATGTTGTAGAAAGGGATAGAGAGAAACGGAAGTATGCCCCGTAGAATATGGTCGCGTCAAGCACATAATACTACCACNACATAACCAATCAAAAAAAACCTNAAACCNATCCGAAATCTCTCCAAAGGAAACGAGGGGGTGTGGGTCCAGAACATGCACATCTTCATCATGGGTCGGGCCGACGAGATACTGAGCCCTATGGTCCTATACTCAGCAGGAAGAACCACGTCGTATCCAGAGGATACTCCAGAAAAAGGTCTTCGATACCATCCACTTGGTGGTGGTGATGAAGTCGGAAATGTAGGAATTATGTTCGAGAACGAAAAGCAAACTCGTCTTTTACTCGACTACGGTCTTGCACCAACCCATCCTCCAAGGTANCCATCTGAAGCTCCAAAAGTCAAAGATGCAGTCATCACTCATTCCCACGTTGATCACTTAGGCATGGCACCTTGGCTTTGTTCAAATCANCGAACCCTTCTTCACGGTACTGCGNTGACTGCAGAAATATCAGAAATGATGTGGTATGATTGCCATAAAGTCAGTTCAATCGAAGGATACCCCCTTGCTTGGGACAAGCGTGACATCGATACAGCGATTGANGCCTGGCGAATCCACGATTTTGATGCTCCATGGAATCACGATGACTGGAAACTCACCCTTCGTAAAGCAGGTCACATTCCGGGCGCAGCGATGCTTGATCTCGAAACGCCAGATCGCAAGGTATTGATTTCTGGCGATTTCGACACCCGTAACTCACCTCTAACAACCGGGGCAAAACCACAAAAAACTGACACATTATTTGTTGAAGGAACATACGGTGGAAGGGAACACCCAAACATGGAACAAGAGATTCAACGTTTTGTTGAACACGTCCAGCGCGTTGTCGACGGTGGTGGAACCGTCCTCATCCCAGCTTTTGCCAACGGTCGAACTCAGGATGTTGTCATGCGCCTTCACAAATACCTCCCTCACCTCAACGTTCACGTTGACGGAATGGGAAAACGCATTGCTAAGATGCAAATGAATCATCCCGAAACGCTTCGAGATCCTGCCGCACTTCGTTCTGCATGGTCGTGGTGCAAGCGAGTTTCGAGCAAATCAGATCGAAAGCGAGCGCTTGAAGCAGATGTGATTGTTTCCACATCAGGCATGCTCCAGGGCGGGCCTTCAATTTGGTATTTGAATCGCCTTCGGCATGATACAAAGAACGCCATTCTCTTCACAGGCTACCAAGCGAAAGCAACCGGTGGACGGCAACTTCAGTCAGAAGGAAAGTTGAAAATTTTCGGCAAGGACACGGAAATCCCCCTCGAGTGGGACACATACTCCTTCTCGACCCATGCAGGCCACAAAGAAATCGTGGATTTTGCATCAGACTGCCAAGCAGAAGAAGTGGTGATCTACCACACAGATCCACATAACGCTCGCCCCCCCCTTGCGGAAGCGCTTGAGAAGAATGGACACATTGTGCACAACCCAGTCAATGGCGTCTCGGAATACCTCGGTGAAGAATTTAGCCGAAGTCATTGAATACAACGACACCAAGGGGAGTCCGATTCACATGGCGGGAAAGGCACCGGCGGGCGGTAAGAAACCAAAAAAACGCAAGCGTAAGATGCGCCTTTCTTTGAAACAAAAGAAAATGAACACCACAGGTGATTCCTACAAGGATAACCTTGGTTGGTCAACCGATGTAGGACGCACGCTTGGGGATGCACCTGCTCCGAAGGGACCAGAAACCCTTCGCGTCCAATGCGACTCTTGCGGCTCGATGCTCAAAATCCCCAAACCAAAGAAATCCCGATACACCGTTACGTGTTCATACCCTGAATGCGGGAATGAAATGAAGTTCGAGTGAGCCCTGGAACGGTTCTCTATGGCTGCTGAAACACTTTTCTTGTGTTTAGCGCTCTTTGTGATCGCAGCGCTGTATGCATCTGTAGGTCATGGTGGGGCTTCGGGCTATCTCGCCCTGCTTTCTTTGTCCACCTTTGCGTCAATGAACAGTTCATGGCTGAAACAACACGCATGGGTGCTCAACCTTGTCGTTGCAAGTCTTGCGTTTTACCACTATCAGAAAGCAGGGTTTCACCGTCCTAAACTATCGTTCATGTTCATTGCAGCAAGCCTCCCTGCAGCGCTTTATGGAGGGACACTCAAAGTCGATGGAGTCGTATATGACACACTCCTCTCAGCAGCCCTTCTCTTCGCAGCGTACCGTTTAGCAACCTCAAAACAACCCGAAGAAAGTTCACAACCAAACCCTCTACCATCCCTTCAAACTTCAATTCCTATTGGTGCTTCAATTGGTGTGATCAGTGGAATGATTGGCGTCGGGGGAGGCATCTTTCTGTCCCCTATTCTTGTGCTCAAACGCTGGGCCACTCCAAAAGCCGCAGCAGCGACTGCGGCGCTGTTCATATGGGCAAATTCTGCTGCCGGCCTCTTAGGAGCACATCTCTCAGGCCAACTTTCCTTGTCCCTTGACCCACTTGCCTCATTTGTAATCGCTGTGGCTTGTGGCGGTTACATTGGTTCAAAATTCGGGGCGGAAAAAGCACCGCAAACAACCGTACGTTGGCTGCTGATTTGCGTCCTTGTCCTCGCTACAGCGAAGCGCGGTATTGATCTTCTACCATGACCGTGAACCTCAAACCGAGGCGATGGTTGCACAGTCTGTGACCGAGGTACCCTACTTCATCGACATAGAGTCGGCCGTTGCCATTGCAACCAAGACACTTCTCTCCGTCGGTGTTGAAGATGTACCGCTCGATGAGGCACATGGACGAATTCTTGCAGATGACCTCTGTTCAAAGGTGGATGATCCACCGTTTGATAATTCAGCCATGGATGGTTTTGCTTTCATTCACGAAGACAGCCTCCAGCCCCCAAACACGCTCAAAATAGTTCAGACCATACAAGCTGGAGAAAGAGAAACAACACAACCCCTCAAGCGAGGGCAAGCGTCTCGGATTATGACAGGTGGACCCATTCCCCCTGGTGCCGATTCAATTCTTCCAATCGAGCGTTGTGAAATGGACGAGGCAGGGGCAGAAGTCACACTCGCCGAACAAGGCCGGCCCCATTTCATCCGCAAGCAAGGTGAAAACTTGAAGCGCGGCGAAGTGACGCTGGAAAAAGGAACTACATTGACGCCAGCCAACATAGGTCTCTGCGCAACAATGGGGTGGCCAACCGTTCCCGTTTTCAAAAGGGCAAAGGTTGCAATTCTTTCAACAGGCGATGAATTAAAACTTCCAGGCGAGCCTCTCGAAGCCCACGAGATCTACGAATCAAACTCGTTTGGTTTGGCCGGACTTGTAGAATGGATGGGCCATGAGGCCGTTCGTTACCCATCCGTGAACGATTCAATGGATGCCCTTCGTTCGAGCCTCAATACGGCAGCAAAGGAATGCGACCTTATCTTGACATCTGGTGGCGTTTCAATGGGTGAATGGGATTACGTTCGTAAAATCATGGAAGAAGAGGGTGATGTTCATTTCTGGCGGGTCAAAATCCGCCCTGGCTCCCCGCCGCTCTTCGGTACGTGGAATTCAACACCGATCTTTGGTCTTCCAGGGAATCCAGCCAGCAGCCACGTGGTGTTTCGAATCCTCGTCGCCCCCTACCTCCGAGCGTCCGTGTATGGAGGCGGCCCGAAAGAACACCATCTCATGGTCGAACTCGGTGAAGACATCAAGGGTGATGCAAATTGCCTGGCACTCCGAAGAATTTCAATCGACACCAGCGGCGACCATCCCATCGCCTATTCGACTGGCCACCAAGGGTCAGGAAACCTCAGCGGGGTCGCCCGAGCAGATGGCCTAACCCTTCTTTCACCAGGGCAACCCTCAAACAAAGGCGACCGGTGTCGAGCAATGTTCCTGTGAGTGAGTGCAATGGAGTCGACACCAAACGAACCGACGTACCTCATTGATGGCGTTGCAGCAATGTTTCCAGAAACAACTCGGGCGAAGATCCGGAAAATGCTGACAGAGGGGCGTGTTCTTGTCGATGGCGTGGTGAAGCATCGGGCGAAACACACGGTCGAAGCAGGCCAAACCATCCAAGTCACCGATCGAGCAAAAGGAAAGGAAGCAGCCCCNCCACCGGCTTCAACTAAAAAGAANCACAAACTGAAGATTCTCTATGAGGATGAGGCCATTCTTGTCGTCGACAAACCAGCAGGGTTGCTTTCAGTCGCTACGAACAAACTCGAAGATGACACGCTTCATGCCCGATGTGTGAATTATGTACGGCTCGGTGATGAACGAGCTTGGGTTCACATCGTTCACAGGTTGGACCGGGAGACATCTGGTGTGATGGTTTTTGCACGCCATGAACACCACAAAACATACCTCCAATCTCAATTCGCAAACCGTGAAGTTCATCGAACATACCACGCTCTTGTCGAAGGCACACCAGAGCACCACAGCGGAACCGAGCGAGCATGGTTGGTCGAAGATCGAAACCTCCGAGTAAAGAAAGTCAAACCATCATTCAAAGGAGCGAAAGAAGCCATCACCCATTGGACGGTTGAAGACGCCGATGACGAAGTCTCACTGATCCACATCACCATTGAAACGGGAAGGCGACACCAAATTCGTATGGCGATGAAGGCGCTTGATTGCCCTGTGGTTGGTGACGATCTCCACGGTGCTGAAACGAACCCCTTGAGTCGGATTGCACTGCATGCCTCCGCTCTTGAATTCCTCCATCCCGAGAACGATGACCCGGTTCGTTTTGAAGCAAGGGTGCCATTTATGTCAAGGTGAATCACAATTCACCCATACATGCATTCTTGAACCGTTGGCGCGCCCGTTAGGATGATACCATGAGTGGCGAGGCGGGTGACCATGGTTGGATTGAAGTTAGAGGGGCGCGAACCCACAACTTACAGGACATCACCGTCAAGCTACCAAGAGGCCAATTCGTCGTCATTTCAGGTGTGTCGGGTTCAGGCAAATCCAGCCTTGCTTTCGACACGCTTTATGCTGAGGGTCAACGAAGGTATGTTGAGAGTCTTTCCTCATACGCTCGTCAGTTTATCGGTCAGATGAAAAAAGCCGACTGCGACGGAATCGAGGGCCTTTCCCCTGCAATTTCCATCGATCAGAAACAAGGGTCTCACAACCCAAGATCAACCGTTGCCACCGTGACAGAAATTCAGGATTACCTGCGGTTGTTATGGGCGCGGATCGGGATTCCTCATTGCCCCACGTGTGGGCGAGAGGTGGCAAGGCGCACCGTTCAGGAAATTGTGGACGATGTGTTGTGGCACATGGAAGGCCACGCCATTGCCATATGGGCACCAGCAGTTCGCGCTCGTAAAGGCACACACGTGGATTTGTTCCGCCAGCTTGTCGAGCAAGGTTTCCTCAATGGAAAGGTCAACGGTCACGAAGTTGAATTCGAATCTCCGCCGGAACTTGACAAGAATTTCCGACACGATATTGATGTTCGAATCGATCGACTTCGCTGCACGAGGGATCGCCGCCAACGCTTAACTGAAGCCGTCGAAAGCTCACTTCGAATCGGTGGTGGCGCTACTGCAATCGAGAGCCTCGAAGGGCCAGCAGAAGATGCAGAACTGTCAGAAGGCACCAAAGCAAGAATTACTCAAGTTGGTGAAACGATAGCTTGGTCTGAAGACTTCGCCTGTCCAGAACACGGCGCCTTCATGCCCGAACTTTCCCCTCGGGTCTTCTCATTCAACTCACCCCTCGGTGCTTGTGGTTCATGCCAAGGCCTCGGAGTCCAGCGCCAATTCAACATTGATCTCATCATCGATGGCACCCTCACCATCAGCAATGGCTGCGTACGGCCTTGGCGCCAATCGATGTCACCTTCGTGGTACCGACGGCTCATGGAACAAGTTTGTGAACATTACAAAATTCCAAAGAACACGCCGTTTGAACTGTTGGATGACGACGATCGGGACATCCTTCTCAATGGCTCAGGATCAACTGTGATTAATTTCCACTTTGAATCTGATAACGGCTCTGTCTACAAAATGAACCGGCCATGGGAAGGCATCATCGCTCGGCTTCAACGAACGTACACTGAAACCACTTCAGAACGAACACGAAGCCGCCTCATCGCCTGTATGACCGATCTTGATTGCAGTGAATGCAACGGGGAGAAATTGAACGCTGCTGCACGCTACGTCTCCGTTGGCGGCATTCGCCTTCCAGAAGTCAGCCACTGTTCAGTTCACGACGCCCTTTCAGTGGTGCGAGCATGGTGGCCAGATGGCCCTGGAGCCCCCGAATACTTCGCGGATACATTGGAACCGCTTAACGAGCGCAGCATCTTCATCGGCAACGAGATTCTCAAAGAAATCGAAAACCGCCTCGGATTCCTTGACAGCGTTGGCCTCGATTACCTCACCCTTGATCGAAAAGCAAACACCCTCTCGGGTGGCGAAAGTCAACGCATTCGCCTCGCTACACAAATCGGCAGTCGATTGACCGGCGTGATGTATGTCCTTGACGAACCATCTATTGGGCTCCATCAACGCGATAATGAACGGCTTTTGGCAACCCTTCGGGAACTCAGCGATCTCGGCAACACGCTCATTGTCGTCGAGCACGATGAAGATACACTCCGCCAAGCAGATTGGCTGTGCGATCTCGGCCCTGGTGCCGGGCTTGAAGGAGGTCAAATCGTTGCCAACGGGCCACCAGAAGTCGCTATGGCTGAAGAAAAATCCATCACTGGTGCGTACCTCAGCGGTAGGCGGAGCATCCCAGTTCCAGAAAAGCGAACCAAAGCAACACGCAAACGGCTCACTGTCAAAGGCGCTTCGCACAACAACCTTCAGAACATCACAGCATCGTTCCCTGTTGGATGCATGACGGCGGTGACAGGTGTATCAGGATCTGGAAAATCCTCACTTGTGTCAGGCATCCTCGCACCAGCGCTTCAACGCTATTTGCACAATGCAGACACTGTTCCTGGAAAGCATCGCGAAATCAAAGGTCTGGAGCACACTGACAAAGCAATCATCATTGACCAGTCTCCTATTGGCCGCACCCCACGTTCGAACCCTGCAACCTACACCAAAGTTTTCGATGAGATACGCAGCCTCTTCTCAAAAACCACACTCGCCAAAGAACGCGGCTACACCCCCGGAACTTTCAGCTTCAACGTGAAAGGTGGACG
>JGI26118J46590_1000158_pt1 | contig 16131 bp, 12 predicted proteins | sample AOAMet_66_BLW_10_2_FD_46590 | JGI IMG/M metagenome (IMG submission 46590)
GCGAGTTCCATTCGGATTTCAATCCTTTGTGAGATGAAAAGAGGACAATCGACAACAAGAATATATATGAAAATTACAATAAATATATCACAAACCCGCAGTCCAACGAATAAACTGGGCCTGTCATGAGAGGGGTTTGTATAAATACCATCCAGTGTGTGTAATATCCATGAAGATGCCCGCACGCCTTCTCGCTCTAACAATTGTAACTCTATTCGTCGGCAGTGTCCTTGTTGGATTCACGGCAGAGATGAATCCACTCGACAATGAAAAAACGCTTGATGAGGCGCCTGTAGTTCAACAAGCAAGTTCAGCAACGAGTCCAGGACACGTTGTGTTTGGACAATATATTTCATCAGACAACTGCGGTCACTGCTCCAAAACAGGCGGCGGCTCCGATGCACACCACGCGGTGAAGCAACTTCACCCTGACGAGTATGTCTACATCACGTACATGTCCGCTTCCTACGGCGACACTGACACCTCCCGTGCAGGTAATGTAGCCCCGTACAACTGGGCATGGTCGACAGGCGGAGCACCAGACGCTTACTTCGGAGACCGCACCGACAAGAACCAAGGTGGGGCCTCGGCAAATTACGACACATATGACACCCTCTTCTCTTCTGGCGGAGGAATGGCTCCAACAGTCAATGATTACGGCATGTCCGCATCGATTGGACAAACTGGAACCACTTACGACATCGACATCTCCTACAAATACACAGGATCTGGTAGCCCAGCAAGCAACATGAAACTCTACGCTGCGCTTGTTGACAAGGATTGCACTGGATACACCTACACCTCTGGAATCCCTCACGGCTACAACTGCTGGATGGCTTGGCTCACTGACAGTGACACATACAAATCGAAGAGCGGCGGATCCGGAAGCTCCTTCGCATCTGTCGTCCCAAGTTCAACATCCCAGTCAGTCACATGGTCAAACGTCCCAGCATCGGTCGTACCGGGTGGTCTGAACAAGGCCATCGTGGTCGGTGTCCTCATGGCTGGAAACCAAGTTTCAGTGGGCGGCACTTCTGCCCACGTGTACCACGCAATCGACTCGACGATGGGGCCTAAGATGGACCTCGCACCAGACGGTCTTACCGTCACCAACCCAACCGGTGGCACATCGTACATTATCGGCGACACGATCACACTCGACACGACCATCAACAACATTGGCGACCTCGACTACAACGCTGGTGGAAGCATCGAATTCTTTTACAAGAACGGCGTCAATGAAGTTTCAATTGACACGAAATCCCTCAACAACATCAACACAGGTGGCTCCCAAACCGCATCCGTGAACTTTGACACCTCTGTCCTTCCAACAAACGGATGGAAGACAACATTCGGTGTCCGCCTCACCGGACTCGTGGACGAGACTCAAAGCGCCAACAATTTGGTTCAGTCTGAACTTGACCACGACCGACCACCACTCGCAAAGAAGGCACAAGTTGAAGGCGACAATGTCATTGCTCGTGGCACACAGTTTGAAATTCTCGCCAAGGGCGATGCTGACGACAATGTCGACACCATCGACTCGATGAGTTTCAACATTGAAGTCTCCCCAACTGGAGCAAACCAATGGTCCAGCGACATTGTGTCCGGTGGCGAAATGGTCATGTATCCAGGTTCGCCAAGCGAAGGCCGTGCCTACCTCCTTAGCCCATCAATGGACATGGCCTCTGGTTGGTATGACATCCGATCACAAACGGTCGATTCACGAGGACAAACAAGCGACTGGATTGTCACTGCAGGCACTGATGGCTTCAAACTCGCCAACGGAATCCCCTCCATTGTCGCAGAACCAATCCCATCTGTCCTTTGTGACACAACAACCAAGTTCGACCTCACCGGACACGTCTCTGACCCAGAGACGCCTTTGGAAAGCCTTGTCATNACATCAGACANTCCATCATTCGTAGCATGGCATCCATCAACAACAGAACTCGAAGTGAAGTTCTCATGGAATGAAATCAATGGATGTCCACTTGGACAACAAGGCATGGAAATTCGAGTCGATGACGGAGGAGATTACTCCGAAGCCGGAGAGTTGCCATACGGAACACTCCTGTTCAATGTCCTCGAAAATGGTCAACCACGTTGGGAAGGACTTCCTACACAAACCATTGATGAAGGTGGCTCGGGCATCATTGACCTCCTTCCGTTCCTCTCTGATACCGACGACACTGGCCAACCTGTGAACGCAAACACACTCACAGTGTCCATGATCAGCACATCAAATGATGATATCATTTCCTTTATGCTCGAAGGCTACGCTCTTGGCTTTGAAACAATGGACGATGATGTCAACGGTCAGTCAATCGTGACCCTCCGGGCAAGCGATGGCGAACAAATTTCCGAACAAACCATGATTGTGCAAATCAACCCAAGCAACGATGCCCCACGCATCGATCTTGACAGCATGGAAACGATTCAACTCAAGCGAAATGAGCAGATGGTCACTGACCTCACCCCTCGAATCAGCGATATTGACAACCCCGCAGAAGAGGCGTTCCTCACCGTCGAATCTACTGAATCTGGAGCGGCCCGGTACAACCTACTTACAGGAATGCTGACCCTTCAATTCGAACAAGTTGGCGCACAAACAGTGACCCTCACAATCATGGACAAGTACGACACGAACACCTACCAAATCATTGTGAATGTCTACGACGCACTTCCCTTNGANATTTCAACAGTTGATGATGGCACTGGCCAAATCTATACTGAAATGACTGACACATACATTGGACAAACGCCAACGGTCACAATGACGCTCACTGACGCAGCTCCAGTTTTCACATACATGATGGCAAACTGGAACGTCTGCAATGAATTGACGGGTACCTGTGATGGACTGCTCACCTACGAGTTAGATGTGACGCAATCCGCAACTGGGTGGACCAATGTCCTCGACATGCCTTCACTCGTCTTCGAAGGCCAGTCCGCACGAGAAGATGGTTCGAGAGACCGTGATTACTACGAACTAGAGATGACGGCAAGTGACGCCAATGGTGATGATTACAAGACCCTCACCAAGATGAAGTGGACCATCACTGAAACGGCCCCTACACCAGATCAAATGGATGAAGCAATGCTTGAGGCTCACGTCTTCAACCTACAAGCTTCGAAGGCTGCGCTCACAGGAAGCATTGCAGAATCCACTGAGGACACCACTGAACTCGAGGCAGAACTTGCTGAAGTGGTAGAGAAACTCGAGATCGCATGTGCCGACCCACGTTCAGATTGCCCAACAGATTCGGCATCAGGAGCAACCAACACAGACACTTCTGAATCGATTCCAATGGAACTTGTCTTTGCTGGAATTGGCATCCTCATCGTCGCCCTTTTAATCGGTCTTATGTTCACCCGAAGCGGTAGCAAGAACGAAGTCGAAGACTGGAGCGCTACCATGCTCCCTGCGAGCGACATGGTTGCAAACTCCATGTACGGTGGAGCCCAAGATATCTTCCAAGCCCCTGCACCGGTTGTTCCACAACAACAGTACGCTGGACCACCACTCCCAGCAACTGGATTACCGGTTGGATGGAGCATGGAACAATGGGTTCACTACGGACAGCAGTACCTTGATCAAAACCAACTTTGATCTCGTGCATCTGCACCATCTTGATACATGGTGAATTGTAAACCCATAAAGGGGAGTAGCGTGGAGGACATAACGTGACCGAAGAGATTGTTGAGGACGAAGCGCCTCTCACGGCAGCCGAGGATGGCGCTGATTCCATTGAGAACAGCGCACCGCTCGCCGATGATACACAAGTCACAGTGTGGGCTCCTGAACCCTCTGCCGGAGGCGACGACATCATCGCTGAAAGCGTCGAGCAGTGGATTCAAACTGTCAACTTCGAGTCAACTGAAGATGTACCAATACCCGACCGTCTTGTTGACCAAGTCATCGGTCAGGAAGCTGGCTCAATCGTGATCAAAAAGGCAGCAGAACAACGACGCCACATGTTGATGATTGGTGACCCTGGTACCGGAAAATCGATGCTTGCACGATCCATGACAGACTTGCTTCCAAAAGACGCACTCGAAGATCTCCTCGTGTACCCAAACGAAGACGACGAAAATGAACCAAGAGTTCGCTCCGTGCCTGCGGGTCGAGGCGACCGAATCGTCAAGTTGCAAAAGGAATCAATGCGAACACAGCGCGAACGATCCCAGAAGATGCTCCTCATTGCCTTTGCAGCAGTTGGATTCCTCATCCTCATCGCAACCCTTCAGTCAGGTGACATCATCACCCTTCTGTTCGGTGGGTTTTTGCTCATGTTTGGATACATGTTCATTCGTGGACGGCTGAGTTCGGGCGACGAAAGCAGGATTCCTAAGGTGCTCGTTAAGCACGACTCCTCAGAACTCCCACCGTTCGTGGATGCGACTGCAACACTCTCAGGCTCCCTTCTTGGCGATGTACGCCACGACCCGTTCCAATCAGGTGGTATGGAAACCCCAGCCCACGATCGTGTCGAACCAGGCGCAATCCACAGAGCGCACAAAGGCGTGCTCTACATCGACGAAGTGAACCTTCTCCGACTTGAGGAACAACAAGCCTTGCTCACAGCCATGCAAGAGCGTGCCTTCCCAATTTCAGGGCGTTCCGAGCGATCCTCTGGAGCACTCACAAAGACAGAACCTGTGCCGTGTGACTTCATCCTCATTGCAGCAGGTAACCTCGATGCGATTCAAGGCATGCACCCTGCTCTTCGCAGCAGAATTCGTGGCTATGGATACGAAGTCTATGTCAACTCGGAAATGCCAGACACTGCTCGAAACCGACGCAGGCTCATCCGGTTCATTGCTCAAGAAGTCCGACGTGACATGGGCACAAGCCGTGAAATCCCTCATTTCGAGAAGAGCGCTGTGGCCATCATCCTCCGGGAAGCACAACGACGTGCTGGCCGCCGTGGAAAACTCTCCCTCAGACTCCGTGAACTCGGTGGCCTTGTGCGAATTGCTGGCGACCTTGCTATGGAAGAAGGTGCGCCGCTCACCACTGCAGCGCACGTGCTTGGGGCACGAAACATCGCAAAGCCACTCGAACAGCAAGTGGCTGATCGTATGATTGAGCGACGCCTCGACTATGCGCTCGTTGTCAACTCCGGTGAACGAATTGGTCGCGTCAACGGCTTGGCTGTGTTGGGTGCAAACTCAGGGCTCTCCGATTTCAGTGGAATCATGCTCCCCGTCGAAGCACTTGTCACTCCCTCACAGGGTGGCGGCGGCAAAATACACGCCACTGGAGGGCTTTCTGACTTGGCGAAAGAGAGTGTCACAAACGTCAGCGCAGTGATCAAGAAACTAACCGGAAAGGACATTTCCGACTATGACATCCACATCCAATTTGTGGACACGCATGGGGTGGATGGCGATTCTGCATCAATCACCATCGCCACTGCAATCATTTCCGCCCTCGAAAGCATCCCAATCCGCCAAGATTTGGCAATGACAGGCTCGCTCTCCGTTCGTGGAGAAGTGCTACCAATCGGTGGTGTCACAGCGAAGATTGAGGCAGCTGCACGCTCAGGNATCAAGGCCGTTATCATCCCGCGGGCAAACGAACAAGATGTTTTGCTCGATACGAAGTACGAGTCGATGATCGAGGTCATTCCGGTCGACACTTTGGACGAAGTGATGGAATATGCGCTCATCAAGCACGCCGAAAAGGCCGGACTCGTCGAACGTCTCGGTGCCGTTATTGACAGGCTCACGCCTGTAACCGGTAGCGTCCCGTCTGCTTGAGACTCACCAAGAGGTGAACACACACACCAAAGCCCACCCGTTGGGTACAAGAAGGCGGCTTGATTCGCCAAGCCATGGACACGACGANCGATCAACCACTCCCGGTTGTNGACGCAAGCAAGGGTGCTCTTTTCGTCCTGTTTTTAGTGACCGTCATCGATATGATTGGTTTCGGTATCGTGATCCCATTTCTCACCTACTTGGTTGAGGACCTTACGCCTGCGAGCCAAGAAGCAAGCATCGGCATTTGGGTTGGAGTGCTGATGACTTCATACTCGGCTGCTCAGTTTCTTTTCTCGCCGTTTTGGGGTTCGCTTTCTGACAAAATTGGACGAAGGCCGGTGCTTCTCGTAGGCTTGGTTGGCAACACAGTATTCTTCACAATGTTCGGACTTGCCAACACCCTTTGGCTTGCTTTAGCAGCACGCTTCCTTGCAGGTGTGTTCAATGGCAATCTTGCAGTGGCCCGGGCCTACATTGGTGATGTGAGCAACCCTCAACAATTGGCGACACGGATGGGCCTTATTGGTGCGGCATTTGGACTTGGTTTCACGTTTGGACCGTTTATTGGCGGCGAACTATCAGACCCTGCAAGTCGATGGGCATTCTTCGAAGGGACGATTTTTGACAGCCACCCTTACTTGCTCCCATGTGCTGTTGCAAGCCTCCTGTCTGTGCTCTCTCTCCTTGTTGCCCTACGAAGTTTACCAGAATCACTGCCTCCTGAGCGTCGGACGAGTGTCGATAAGAAATCAAAGGAAGGTGGCATGCTCAAGACAATGCAAAACACGGGCAAGATGCTCCGCTCCGGTAGTACCTCAGTTGTGATCTGGGTAACCATGCTGTTCATTTTTGGATTCACCATCATGCACGCTGTATTTATCCTCTACACGCAAATGATACCTGAAGATGGCGGCCTTTCTTTCTCGGAAGCTGACAATGGTCGAGTGTTTGCGCTCATTGGCATTTCAGGAATTTTAACACAAGGCCTGCTCATTGGGCCACTCACAAGGAAGTTCGGAACACGACGGCTAATTCCAATGGCGATTGTGATCACTGGAATCGGACTGGTCCTCATCCCGTACAGCCAATATGAGTCGAGATGGCTCCACGTCCTCATTGTTGGCGTCCTGGTATCTGTCGGTAACGGTTTGTTCACGCCATCCTCATCCTCGTTCCTCACACGGATTGCAAAGTCAGAGGGATATGAATTGGGTGTCGTGATGGGGGCGCAAGAATCGGTGAGTGCCTTTTCAAGAATCATCGGTCCATTGACAGGTGGTTTTGTGTGGGTGTTGACCTACTCAAGGGATTGGCCCTTTGACTACCATACAGCGTTCCATATTTGTGGCATTCTCATGGCGTTTGCAGCACTGTTGTCCCTGAAACTACCACTCCTTCCAGAAGACGAACCAGTCTCAGAAAGCGCTTTAGAAAGTGAGTGAACTGGACTATATTCAAGAGGGGAGTTCTCAACGAGAACCTATGCAACACGCCACCACGGCTTGGGATTCAGGCCGTTTCAATCGCAGGGTCACAACCTTTGCACATGCAATGATCATCATCAGTTTGGCCGTGGTTTGGCTGATTCTCCTGAAGGGAGTCTTGCAACCATTCTTCATTGCACTTGGCCTTTATTTTGTTCTCAAACCAGGTTCTGACTACCTCTCCACCAATGGTTTCCCGGTTATTCTCTCCTACCTCACGATGGTTATGCTGACGTTGCTCGTAGTGTCCTCAGCGGCCTTCTTTGCATATCAGCAAGCCGCGGATGTTGTNGAAGATGAGGCAAAAATGGACGAATACAACATTCTTCTCGAAGAACGGTGGCACGAATTGAAGACGGGAACGGCTTTGTCCGCAGCGTTTGACGATGAGGCCGCGCTGAACAACACCCTTGTCGAAGATTTGGCAGAGTGGGGGGTTCTCGAAAACGATGAACAGATTTCTGATGCCGCTGTTGGCATGCTTGCAGGCGTGGGTTCAATGCTCACAACAAGCATCACTGTGATGTTTTTCCTCATATTCATCATCTTTGAGGCGAGCTTGTTACCGGGCCGAATCGAACGTGCTTGGCCTGGTGGAGCCAGTGAAAAAGTTCAGATTGTTCGCAGCAAAATCGAAGCCAGCGTNAACACCTACATCGTTGTGAAGACGGGTGTTGGGTTTGGAACAGCTGTTTTTGCGGGCATCATCATGCTCGCCTTTGGCATTGAATTGTGGTTCACATGGGCGTTGCTGACCTTCTTGCTGAATTACGTGCCATACATCGGTTCATTGATTGCTACGCTCCCGCCAATCATCCTTGGACTCATTCTACTCGAACCTGCAGGACTCGCCCTTCTGATCTTGTTGCTCCTCACGAACCAACAAGTGTGGGGACAAATTATTGAAACACGATGGGCAGGTCGAGCCCTTGATCTCTCACCTGTCGTCTTGCTGCTTGTGACAGCAATTTCATTTGCAGGATGGGGGATTCTTGGCATGATCCTCGCTGTACCCTTCGCAGTGATCATCAAGATCGTCTTGGAGAACATCGAAGCAACCCGCCCAATTTCGATCTTGCTCTCAGAACGAGCACCATCGATTGATGAAGCGTGGAATGAGGCAATGAAAGACGGAAAATTATCCTCCTTCGAAAGCCAATCCCTCGGCCAATTACAAGAAGTTCTTGGCTATTCAAACCGAGAAGTCAAACTCATTTCGGGTCGCATTGCAGTCGAGCGGGTGCTCCGAAAGAACAAGATTACAGATGATCAATTGGACCTCATCGCCGGTGTGGCTGATGAACTACGCCATCATCAAGATTTAGCAGCCGAAGTGACTTCAACACTGCACCAAGGAAAGATTACAAAGGAACTTCGCCCTTTGCTTAAGCAATTCCTCACTGCGATCGAAGAAGAGTGATCACAGAACTTCTGTGAGGATCTTCTCGAGCTCTGTGTTGATCATGAGAATGAGCGTTCCAAATTCCGATGGAATGTTTGGGTCCTCGTACAACTCTTCGAGTTTGGATTGGGCCATTGCAATGCGTACATCGATTTTTTTGGCTTTGTTAAGCAACCAGTTGTCGCATGCTTCTTTCGCTTGACGGCGAATGTTTCGTGGAACTTTGGGGTCATCAATTTGATTGATGACTGTAGCAACTTGTTGAAGACGAGTTTCGATATCCATGTTTACAGCCCCTTTGGTCGATACCTATCGCTGTGTGTAGGCCGTCTTTAAGTTGATTGCCGCCACCCGCACACCATGGACTTCACTGAAAACGATCTTTTGGGCTGGTCCCGAATCTTCGCACTTGTCCTTGGAATGGGGTGGGCTGCTTGGATGGACCACAAAGAGCGAAGGGTGGGCAATGACCATTGGCTGGTATGGGTCAAACCCGCTTTGTTTCTTTGGGCGCTGGATTTGATGAACCAAGGTGCTGACTGGACCATCTACCTCACCGCCTCCGCCGTTGTCGCCTACGCGAGCGGCGCTGTCCTTGGTCGACCGTCGTTGACCGATCTTCGAAATGGTTCACGCTTGGACGGCGTTGTACTCCTTTGGTACGCCATCAGCAGCGTAGGCCTCGTTGCTGGGGCTATTGCCCACCAATCGACACAGCCGTTGGATGTGCTGCTTGGCAACGACACCAGTCTAGGAGCGCTTTGGTGGAAGACGTTGAGCGTCTTGTTCGTCATCTTGATCATTGACGGCGCATGGCGGTTGCGTTTGCTCCACGGTGGGAGCAGATGCAAAGGCTCTGATGTGGGTGGCATTGCTCTTCCCAAGCTGGGCTACCATGCCTTTGCTCTTGTCGGATGCAACGATGGATGCAACGGTAGCGCTCCCACCGAGCCTTGCCTTACTCATGTGGGGCGGGTTGAGTTTCCTGATCATACCATTTGTTTTGCTGGTGAAGAACATCCTAGCGGGAAACATCGGCTCATTCGGAGATTTGAGGCTAGCATGGCATGCCTTGCGGATTGACCGGACCGAAGTAGTAAACAGGCATGTGTGGCTCTTGACCACGTTGATGGAAATGCCAGATGGAACAACGAAACCTCACCACCGAACCCGTGCACCTCGAACAACGCCATCCCGTGACGATTTAGAGGCATCAATTGCAGCGCTCGAAGAAGCAGGTGTTGACCAAGTATGGGTTAGTTCGAAACTGCCTTGTTGGTGTTTTTATTCCCAGCAATTGCACCACTCGTGTTGTTGGGTGATCCGATGGCGCTGTTAATGCCAATGCTTGGATTGTAAGCAAAAGGTGCTGTACATCATGCGCCCTTGCGCTCGATGTTCTTGGCCCGTAGACCCTTGTAGCCACACTTTCGGCAGCGTGCTGCACGAACTGCATTGCGTGCGTTGCAGCGCATGCAAATCTTGCGGTGAAGCAAGCGTGCTTCAGCTTCAGGGAATCGTGCCATAGTGCAGCGACCAACTCCCCCTATTTAATCACAACCGAGCAGAACAATGTAAGCCTGTGCATCAGTTTGAGAGATTCTCGTCTGACCAACTTGATGCGAAGCAGTGTTGAAAGCCCACGGACCTCAGGCAGTGGCATGCGTGTGCTGCGACTGCCCGGTATTCACCACGACTCAAACGTCGTCGTGGTCACAGGCTCGGCAGGTTCGCTGCTTATCAACGCTGGAACCTCTTGGTATCAGTCGCTTCAAGTCGAACGGGTCAAAGGCCTGCTGGGTGATGAAGCGATGCTCGACCGGGTCCTCCTCACGAGCAAGCGTTACCCATGTTCTGGAGGAGCCAAACACCTTTCCGACATGTTCGCGAATTGCCCGGTCCATATACACGAAGAAGGGCAAGCTGCACTCGAAACTGGCGACTTTTTCTCGACGTGGGCAAATCGTTTCGATTCAGATATGCCCTCAATTGGCACCGAGCCATGCGCCAACGGTGAAGTGTTTGCATTAGGCGATGGTGAAGTCGAAGCAATTCATCTCCCTGGATGTTCGGCTGATGAGATGGGTTATTGGATTAAAGATCAGTCGATGATTGTGCTTGGATGCACCCTTCCAAGAGCTGATCGTCCCGCAAGGTGGGATTTACCGGGCGGTTGCTTACCAGATTTGATTGAAAGTTTAGAACGCATCCAGAAGCTGCAACCATCTGCAATTGTGCCGATGCAAGGTCCTGCAATCAAAGGGAAAAAGCATGTTCAAAATGTTCTCAATCAGCACCTTAAGTTTCTGCGAGAATGCCTCGAGAGAGATGGTGCAACTCCCAAATCATGGGGTCGACCTGCACAAACAGCCATGTGGTACACATCCCACCCACCGTGGCCGCTCGAGGAAAAAGAAGCGGTCTAAGCCACAACTGGAAGATCCAGCATCAATGGTTGAGGAGCGTCACCGCTTCGTTGTTGAGATTCTAGGATTTTCGCACGCCGATTCGCCCGTTGTTGGGCTTTGTGAGTGAATGGTTGTGTTCCATCGATGTTCATCGTTTGTGAACCGTCCATTGAGTATGTCGCTCTGTGCCAGCCACTCTGAATGTGGATGATGCTGTTGTGCAGTCGAAGGCTCGAAACCGGTCCGTCGTAGGTGAACAGCTTCACCCCTCGGCCTGGAACGTTTGGCCCAACCATCCACACTTGACCTGCTTGGGTTGCGACAAGAAAGGAAGTCTCACTTGGCGCAGCACTGCACATCGATCGAACAACGCCCCCTTCGACTGTGAATTTGTCAACCAAATCCAAGAGCGGTAATGTGAGGAATGTTACGCCACCTTGGGCATCACCAATGATGGCGGTTTCGATTCGATTTGTGGGCCCTTTCACAACTAACATCACTGTGGCAATGGCGTCTAGTTTTATTCTTCGATTTGTCCCATTGTGGGGCCGCCATTGCACGAGACCATCATCCATGGCAACAAGGCATCCATCTGGGGTCACGAGGCTTCGGACAACGACTCGGTTGTTCATACAACGGAAAGCAGAGCCGGAGGTACACATTCGTTTCCGAGACCCCTCGGATGAAACTGAAAGTGAATCAGTATGAATCCTCAGAACTACTGTCTTTCTTCCATTTTCGGTAGCATGACTTACAGACACGAACTCGACCTTTACGTTGGGTGTAGCCGCTCTCGCCCCACACATCAATCGCATTGTCAATCGACAGCGATCGTCCACCGAATGATTTGTCGGCGAACTTATCACAGGTGTTGACGCCACATGGAATCTCGCCTTCTTTCTTCGTTTTCTTGCTGGTCGAGTCGTTGGTTTCACCAGCGTCTGACTTGTGCTTGCGTGCCTTTGCCTTGAAGCCCATGAGCCGAAGGACCTGTGCCCGATTCAAGAAGGTTACCACAGAAGTGGTGCTTCACTGTTCTGATACGTACCCGAGTTGGCTGAGCAAACCATCGATGAGACGGAGCAATCCACGGAGCGTTACTTCGGAAACATTGGCGACACCACAGACTTCAGATTGAGTGCGTGGAGAACCAGATTCCGAGGAGGCCTTGTAGATCAGTGCTGCTGCAACGCCCATCGGTTTCTTTCCTTGCCAAATGTCTTCATGGGGTTGGATTGCATTCCACAGGTGGCCCACTTGAATGTGGGTATTGGGCGGGAGCTGCAAGTCAGAAATGAACTTGTCAAAGTACTGGTCGGGGGAGGAAATCTTGTGAAGATTGAGTCTTCGAGAGACTTGGCGAATCAACCGTGACAGTTCCTTTTCGGTCACATCGAACGAACGGGATATGTCTGGAATTTGTCGTGGAAGGTTCTCCTGGCGTGCGACGAGGTAAGCGCATGCTGCGGTCACACCTGCGATTGAGCGCCCTGTGACGAATCCTTCACCTGACAAGCGTCGGTAGAGACGAGCTGCTTCTTCTTGCAGAGGCTTTGGCAGCCCTGAGTTGTCCCGGATGAATTGGTTGGCCCGGACGAGGTTGCGCTCACGGCTCTTTCGAGTTTTGGAACGTTCGTCGATCACTCGACGACGACGCCATTCACGGCGGGCTTGGGAGGAGATTCCGTGCCGGCCTGCAGACCCAGTGTTGAGGTCCCGGACATCGATGGTGGTGTTGAGACCCTTGTCTGCCAGTGTGTACGTGAGAGGTTGACCGACTCGAGAGCGATCTTGGCTGCGGTCACGGTTCGTCCACTCTGCCCCAGGGTCGATTACATTCTCTTCGACGACGAGGCCGCAAGAATTGCAAGTGATTTCCCCTCGACTGTCGTCCATTTGCCAATCGACGACGCCGCACTCTTCGCACGGCCTGGTGTGTCCTTCGAGTGTTCGTCTGATCTGGTGGCTGCTGTCTGCTGCCCCCCGGGAGGTCCGTGAGGTCGTGTTTGTGCTGCCAGTCTGCGCTTGTGTGTTTTGTTTCATCTTCTCAACTCCTTGTTCAGTAGTTGAGAACCTTTCTATTTAAAACCCTGTGTGGCGGTGCATGACAGTGTCTGCATGACGGCTCGTAGGATAGACGGTGTGTGTTGGGTTCTCGCTTAGTAAGTAGGAATCATGCTCAAGTGAATATAAACTGTTGTTTGAAAAACCTGAATCCATGGAAACCCTAACCAAAACTCAGGCAAGAGTTCAAAGACGGTACGCGGTGACATCCAGACGAGGAGAACACAATGCCAGCAACCGTCGTTCTAGGTGCGCAATGGGGAGATGAAGGAAAAGGGAAGTTGGTTGACCGGATCGCCGAACAGGCGACATGGGTTGCTCGGTTCCAAGGCGGAAACAACGCCGGACACACGGTCGTTCTTGGCGATCAAGTGCTGAAATTTCATCTCCTACCATCTGGAATCACTCGTAAAGAGTGCAACCTCATACTCGGCGATGGGATGGTTGTCGACCCTTGGGTCTTAGACCGTGAACTCAATGGCTGGAAGGACTCAGCAGGCGAGGACCCGCGTGGGGAACGGTTGTTCATCAGTGAGCGAGCCCACATCATTCTGCCTTACCACTGCATTCTTGACGGACAAGACAAGAAAATTGGCACCACTGGAAGAGGCATCGGGCCGACCTATGCCGACAAAATAAACAGAATCGGATTGCGATTTGGCGATCTTTCTGAAGTCGACGGTGACAGCGACTGGATGGAAGCAACCACCGCTCGGATGAACGCAAGCCTCGAGGCAGCGGGATGTCAAGACCGAATTGTTCCATCCAAGCTTGCTGAAGACATTGCATGGATTCATTCGACCTACGCCAACAGCATTGCCAACACTGGCCTCATGCTCGACAACGCCCTCAAACTTGGTGAACACGTCATTCTTGAAGGAGCCCAAGGTTGCTTGCTTGATATTGACCAAGGAACCTTCCCCTACGTCACCTCTTCAGTCACCTCACGAGGCAATGCTGGACACGGAGCAGGCATCCACCCAGGTCACGTGAACGATGTCATCGGGATCACGAAAGCCTACATCACTCGTGTTGGTCACGGAGCAATGCCAACAGAACTCGAAGACGAAGTGGGTAACCACCTTGGTACCATCGGCCACGAATTTGGAACAACCACTGGGCGTAAGCGGCGGTGTGGTTGGTTTGATGCAGTGGTCATGCGCCATGCCCACCGTGTCAACGGGTTCACCGGCTTGGCATTGACCAAGTTAGACGTGCTTGGCGGTCTTGATGAATTGAAGATTTGTGTCGCCTACGAACTCGATGGGAAGGAAATCCTCGAAATGCCGTCCAGCGCCACAGCGCTTGAACGATGCAACCCGATCTACATTACCATGCCAGGTTTCCCTGGTCACTCCCTGCAAGAATGGCTCGGCATCGCAAAGAAGGCGAATGATGAGGGTGCAGGCTATTCAACACTCCCAGCAGCAGCCCAGTTATACATCAAGAAAATCGAAGCGCTGGTTGGCGTTCCATGCACAAGCGTGGGCGTTGGACCAGACCGTGACGCAACGATCGACATGGTAAACTGAGGATTCATTTCAGTCGATTCAAGGTGAAGACTCAAAAAGGTGAGGCTCAACCGTTGGCTTACAGGGGCGTTTAGCTCAGTTGGAAGAGTGCTTGGTTTGCAACCAAGATGTCGTGGGTTCAAATCCCACAACGTCCACCAAATCCCTGCTCAATAGGTCCATACCCGTGAGGCATGAACCCACAAGGGTCTAGATTCTTGGACAAACAATTCAGATGGTGATCCAAGCATTCACCAAGTCCGAAAACAAATTAAAACTCTCATCTTCTTCGTGCCATAAAGGCTGCAAAGACTATTGAGGAGATAGATAATAATCCAGAATACGAATTGCCTAGAGACAATGTTAATCTAGATTGTTCAGTTTGGTTGTCTACTGTAGGTGCTTGTTCCACAGTTTCAACACCTTCCCAATCACAATGATCTTGCCAACTCATGTAGTTATTCCAATAAGATCCACCATCTCCATAACTTGCGTAGAATTCAATCTGAGTCCTCAAATCCATTTCATAATTTGAGGTATCCTCAGGAATATTCCAAGATGCTGATAAGGTTGTCGAATAAGTTTCACCCACAAGCATTTCCATTGTAGGGTCATAGACTAAATCGATAGCGCCGAACTTGCTTTTAGTGTATTCAACATATTCTTCATCATTGTCTAAATCATAGGCACTAAAACGGTAATCAAATTCGATTGTGGGATAAAGTGTATTGATGAAATTACCATCCACACTGACCGTGATTGTTATCGTGTTTGAATCTACTTTTTGACACTCGGGTCTGGTTCCATACCAATCATAAGCTCCTTCAGGAGTTGAAGTTGTTTCATATTCAAAATTGAACCATGGCAATACCTTCACTGTCACTTCTTCCTCAACAGGCTCACAATCATCACAAGGTATTCCATTTGAATATGACACTATTTCCATTGAAGTAGAAAAAAGATGTTCTCCTTCAGTCAAATAGGAATCTGCATCTATTGTAAAACAGAGAGTATAATCCGTATTTCCTGTGACACTAACTTCATCTCCTATCGCTGAGTTTGTTTCGCAATAACCCCACTCTGAGGTTCCATATGGGCCTTCGGAAATATAATCCCATTCAGTGGAAATTTTTACTTTAATCTCATGTACATTATCATTGGAAATTGTACAAAAAAGGATTTCGTTGTAGTAGCGATCTGGATGGACATCCAAAGAGAGGGATTCATCACAGTTATATTCTGCTTCAGGAGTGTATGGAACCTGAGCTGAAGCCGTTGGAACAGACACGAGAATAGAGAGCATCAAGAGCACGGCAGATAAACACAAAATATATCTATAATAATCAATAATAATTGCTTTTAGACTTGTATTTGCAATCATCAAAGAACGCACAATCCCTCTTTGCAAAGAACTCATATTTTTACTTCATGCCGGCAATTACAGAATTAGATAAAATCCCAATTATGTGAGAAAAAATGTCCTGCGCTAATTC
>JGI26118J46590_1000190_pt1 | contig 14802 bp, 10 predicted proteins | sample AOAMet_66_BLW_10_2_FD_46590 | JGI IMG/M metagenome (IMG submission 46590)
GAAAACGTGGGCAGCGAAGCACAATATCACCACTTTTTTCTTTGAAGCCTTTGACGAGGATTGGAAAGGTGACCCCAACGATCCCCTCGGAGCTGAAAAACACTGGGGGATCTATAGAATCGATCGCAAACCAAAATTGGGAATGGAGTAGTTCTCTATTTTTTTTGACTATAGGATCGACCAAAGGTGATGTAGGGCAATTGCATCCCGCTATTTTCATCTTTTGATCCTTGGTGGTTGGATTAGAACCATGACTGATGAGATCACGCTTAATAGCAGTTCTATTCTTGGTTGCGATGGCCTCCTGTTCCCTTCCGGATACCCCCCTGTGGAATGAGCGAGAACCGGGCTCCGTAGTAGGCATGCCAACTGAGCTGATCGCAAAAGCAGTTGTCCATGGATCAATGAAATCATTGGTAAGCAACCCGGTGACCGGAACCACAAAAGGCGTCTCCATGTGGTATGAAAGGTCGCGTCTTCTTGGCGAAAATTTCCTCAATGAGCAGGCTTTGCTGAATCCGGCCTATGCCAGGGGGGCGAATATTGAAGAGGGTCTTGACTTGGTCGGCTTACCCAAGCCCCTTCCCGGAAAAGTAGATCTTTTAGTGGATGGTGCTGAGTTTTTTCCGGCACTCTACCGATCTGTCGATGGCGCGAAAGAGCAGATTGATAGTCAGGTTTTTATTTTTGATAACGATGACGTCGCAACCGATTTTGCCAACCGATTACGCAAGCGAAGCGAAGATGTGAAATGCCGGGTTTTGATGGATCGGCTTGGATCAATTGGGGCGTGGTGGACGCCGCCTTCTGAGCCTCTCCCAGATGGGTTTATCCCTCCTTCGTCGATGCCCCATTACCTAAAAAAGAATAGTCAGGTTAAAGCGAGAATGTCTCAAAATCCGTGGCTAGTGGCCGATCATTCTAAGCTAATTATGATCGATCGGAAAGAGGCCTATCTCGGAGGGATGAATATTGGAAGAGAGTATCGATACACCTGGCATGACCTCATGGTCAGGGTCACGGGTCCGATCACTACCGAGTTGCAGAATCGGTTTGAGCATTCTTGGAAGCTTCAGAGCTTTTTGGGAGATTTCCGTTCTTTTTTGTATCGTGATAAAAAACCGGATTTAGCTTCAACCGAGGCGGCGCATTTTCCGATCCGAATCTTACGAACCAAGCCTGAGAGGACGGAGGTTGAAGAGGCGATTTTGGTGGCGATCCGAATGAGCCGTCGCGAAATTTTCTTGCAGAATTCCTATGTCACTTCCGAGTTGCTTCTCAGGGAGTTGATCTCGGCCCGTAAACGGGGAGTAGAGGTGAATTTCATCTACCCCGTTCAAAATGATTCCAAACTACTCGATTCTGCGAATCGCCGATTCGCCGCAACTCTCTTGGAACATGGGTGCCGGATTTATGCTTACCCGAAGTTTTCGCATGTAAAGGCGGTCATGGTGGACGATTGGGTCTGCCTGGGTTCGGCCAATCTTGATGGCTTAAGTATGCGAATCAATGGGGAGCTAAATATAGCTTACTCCCACAAAAAAAGTGCCCAGGAGCTTCGGCGGCGTGTCTTCGAAGAGGATATGAGGCGATCTAAAAGACTCAGGGTAAAAGACCTCAAGGCGTCACCGTATTCACTTTCGATACCACTTTTACAGCAGCTGTAGCAACAGGCGACGCAGGAGTTGCGCTGAAATCGGGCGATTCATGAATGGGAATTCAGCATCCCATTTCTTTTGATCACGCATTAATCTAGGTATCCCATCTCCTTCATCCATCCGCCGGCTTGGGTAGTCCATTCGCCAACTCGTTGTGGGATTTTTTTCATCCCGTATCCGTGGCCGCCTTTCCCGTAAATGTGGAGTTCGCAGTCACGTTTGGCTCGATGCATGGCGAGGTAGTAAAGAGCAGCTCCTTCAACGAAGCGTGAATCACCATGTGCGATAACAATGAAAGATGGAGGGGTGTTTTTATCGATGGAGACTTCGGAAACCAACTTGTTAGGGTCTTCTTCGTTTTTGAGATAAGCGGGATAGATGAGGAGGCCGAAATTTGGAATAGGAGAGTGTTTGTCGACCTCTTCCTTCGGGAAACTCACAGAGCCATCCGAGGTGAGAACGGTTGCGGTGAGGTGACCTCCGGCGGAGAAGCCAAGCAGGCCAATGCGCTTAGGGTTGATCTTCCATTCAGAAGCCTTTGAGCGAACAAGGCTTACGGCGCGTTGGGCATCCTGCATGGGAGCATGGTGTTTTTCGAGATTCTTGCGACGAGGAACGCGATACTTCAGTAGGACCGCGGTGACGCCGATCTCGTTGAGCCAATTACAAACGTCGGTCCCTTCGTGTTTCGAGGCGAGAATGCCATAGCCTCCTCCTGGGGCTACAATGACAGCAGCTCCGGTGGCCTTGTCTATGGGTGCTGGGTAAAGTGTGATGGTAGGTTTGCTGACATTCGAAGTGCGGGTGATCCCATCATTGTTGCGATCTTCGACCTTTTCTGCACCCACTTTTTGGTCTTTTTCGCCGGGGACCTCGCCGGTCCAGAGTGGCAGGGTGAGAAGCTCGGCGTGAGCACTCCAAAATGGGAGGGTGAGAAGGATTGGGAGGAATTTCATAAAGCTATTTTTGGGATACGAATCGTTCTAGGGGAGTATTACGAGGAAATAATAGGCTTTAGCCCCCAGCCATTTCTGATTTCAATCATTTTTAGAAGGTGATGTTAAAGGATTCATTTCGATAGCTGATGATAAGATGAAAATTCCACTGATTAGAATTCCCGTGGCAATAGGTCCACTTTTGATGTTGTTCGTTTGTGTGACTGGTTGCGGGACTAAGATCACCCCCCAATTGCATCCATTCGAGTCAGATGGATGTAGTTCTTTTCCTGATGGCACTGCCAGTGAGCCGGTCCTCTGGCGTGAAGATTGCGTGCTTCATGATTATGCCTATTGGAAGGGGGGAACTTGGAAGGAGCGGAGGGATGCAGACCGGAAGCTGCGAGATGGGATTCGTTGCAAAGGGAAGCCCGTGATCGCTCAGTTGGCGTATGTGGGAGTGAGAGTGGGGGGCACTCCGTGGCTGCCAACCCCTTGGCGTTGGGGATTTGGATGGCACGAATTTCCCAGAGGCTATCGCCCGGTGAGTCTCGATGAATGGCTCATGATTAAAAAAATCACCCCCCTTCTAATTTTAGAGAAATGATTGGAGCAATATAATTGTCCCTCATCTGGCAATAAGAGACGCGCTTCTCCGTTAAAGGCTTTGATTGAAGCATAGTCCGTCTTCTTCGATAGATTAGATAGTTAACCTAAGGTATTAAGAAGACGTGATTCGATCGATAGCTCGTGACTCTGACTGATGACTTGATGGGATGCAGCGCTCAAATACGATGATAAGAACGACCAGCCTCTTTGCCATTTCCCTCATTTCTACCGTGCTTGCCGAGGAGTCTTCTTGGCTATCCGGCGATGATCTTGCGATTGATTTAGTGGCATCCCACCCTGTGGTTGAGCAGCCGATCTTCCTGAATTTCGATCATCGAGGGCGAATGTGGGTGGCGCAGTATCGTCAGTACCCATTTCCTGCTGGATCGAAGGTGGTGGGAAAGGATCGGTTTTGGCGGAGCGAATACGATAAGCTGCCAAGTCCTCCTGGGCATCCCGAATATGTACCCGGGAAAGATCTCATAAGCATCCACGAGGATACCAATCGCGATGGGTCTTTCGACAAGGTCTCTTCATTTTTGGAGGGGCTGAATTTCTGCACGAGTTTTGCGCATGATCACGGCGGCCTATGGGTTCTCCAACCACCGTATCTTTTATTTTATGAGGATAAGGATCGTGACGATAAGCCAGATGGTCCACCGCAGGTTCATCTTCGTGGCTTCGGAATTGAAGACTCACATTCACTCGCGAACTCGCTGACTTGGGGGCCCGATGGTTGGCTTTATGGGGCCAATGGTTCTACGACTTCGTTGCGGGTCACAGTGGAGGGCAAGAAGGATCCCCCGGTAGTGCGAGCGGGGCAGTTGATTTGGCGATATCATCCGAAGAAAAAGATTTTTGAGATCTTCGCCGAGGGCGGAGGGAATAATCTAAGCTGCGAATTCGATTCGGTGGGGCGTCTCTACTCTGGAAGTAATACCGCCCATGTGGCATTCTATTACCACCAAGGGGCCTATTATCAGAAGACTTTTGGGAAGCATGGCGAGCTTTCTAATCCGCACACTTATGGGTATCTTCCTGGGATCCTTCATCAGAAGTATGCCCGAGTGACAAATTCGATCACGATCTACGAGGGAGGAGAGCTTCCGGCCCGCTTTGAGGGCGCAATGGTTTTTGCAAATCCTCTGACGCTGGGGGTTGGGTCATACCGTCCAAAGTTGGATGGGCTTAATTTTTCGGTAGTTCCAAATGGGATTGTGGATGTTCGGAAGGACGACAAGTGGTTTTGTCCGGTCTACGTGGATACCGGCCCGGATGGTGCTCTCTACGTTTGCGATTGGTATGATGAGCAGTGTAATCACCTCAAGCATTCAGAAGGGCAATTGCATGCCAATGATGGACGACTCTTTCGGATCCGGGCACGGGAAAATAAGGTCCTGAATAAATTTGATTTATCAAAGCTCACTCTCTTTGAGTTGCTAGAGCACCTGAAGGGTTCTAATCGATGGTGGAGGGAAGAGGCTCGCCACGCGCTCTGGCGACACAAAGACCGGGAGGATGCACTGCCTACAATAGAAAAGTGGATTGCTCATGAGGAAGGGCAACTTGCTCTTGAGGGTCTCTGGTGCTGGAGCTTGATTGATGGTTTGGCGATCCCAATTTTTCGGAAAGCGATGAGAAGCGCTAACCCTCATGTTCGCCGTTGGGCCATTCGTCTCGCGGTTGATAATGGCGATCTGACCCCCGCTCATCTTGCCGAAGTGAGTAAAGTTTTGGTGGCTGAGGAAGACCTTGAGGTGTTGGCGCAAACCGCCTCTTCGGCAGCCCGTCTCCCGATACAAGAGGCCTTTTCTTTTTTGCGGCCATTACTGGGTAACAAAAGCATTCGCAATAACACGCAGCTTTCGCTTCTAACTTGGTGGGCAATTGAGCCACACTGTGAAAATTTTTCGAGGGAATGTGTGGCACTCCTTTTGCGCAAAGAAGTGATGGCTCCCAAGGTTTTTGTTAGGCTTAATCGATGGCTTGCTGCCAGTGGGGATCTCACAAATTTAAAGTTATCTGCCGAGATGCTTTCTGCGATCGGTGAATTCACTAAGGATGAGCAACGAGAACTTTGGTTTCATTTTGATGAGGCTTTTAAAGGTCGCTCGTTTGCGACGATTCCGGACGAGATGATTCTAGCTTTAGCTGGAAGGACCGACTTGCCTCTGCATCTCGAATTACGTTTGTTCCCCCAGAATCGTTCCGTTCTAAATGAGGCGCTCAGGCAATTAGAGGGGCTTAAAAAAAATCGTGAAACGCTTCTTCGGCTCATTGAATACTTTGGTGAAAACCCTCACCCTGATGCGACATCCAAGTTATTAGGGCTCTTGGATGTTAAAGATGCTAGGATTCTTATCCAAATCTTTGCAAGCCTTCAGGGCATTGAATCCCCCAAAATTGCAAGGGCAGTCCTGAAGCGCCTACCCACTCTCCGACCAGAGGAAATTAAGGCTGCTGAAATCTTGCTGCTTTCTCGTGCATCTTGGGTCAGCCAATGGCTTGGCATGGCTACAAAGGACAAAGTTTTAAAGGGGCTTTTAACACCGGCTTTACAAAAGCAGATCGTATCGAGAGCTCACCCTGAACATCTTCAAAAATTAGAAATACTCTTTCCCAAAGCAACTGATCCTGAGAAGGCTTCCGAGGTTGAGATCCAAAAGGTTCAGGCCATTCTAGCGAAATCGATAAAGCCAAACATTCGAAATGGGCATGCTCTTTTCAAAGCTCGTTGTGCGGCTTGCCATGTTCTTCATGCAGATGGCGGAGACATAGGGCCTTCCCTGACTTCATATCAGCGGGAGGACCTTAAGACTCTGCTCCCCTCAATTTTAGAACCTAGCCGGGAAATTCGGGAAGGCTTCGAAAATTATATTCTGGAGGTTGGGGATGATCGTAAGCTAATGGGTTTTCTTAAGACGAAAAATAAACGTGTTGTCATCTTACAGCCTGCGGGCGGGGCTCCCTTGACGATTGCTGCGGACCAGGTGCTATCTTTGGAACCAACGAGAACAAGCTTGATGCCACCCGGACTTTTGAATGGTCTCAGTGAACAGGAATTAAGTGATTTCTTTGCATATCTGCGAAGTCCACAGCCGCTGAATCTTCAAAAAAAGTGAGCCTATTGCTTTTTTTGTTTCTTTCCATGCGGAGCTTGCTTCCGGTCTTTATCAATCAGTTCACGGTTGAAGATCTTTCCGGGATGAATCGGTTTGTGTGACGATTTTGCGATTGCGATGAGTCGATTGAGAATATCTGGTTGGGATTTCGAGAGGTCGTTTTTTTCTTCAATATCCTTGGACAGGTCAAAGAGTTTCCACTCTCCCTTTTTTGCTTGGTAGGCTTTCCAGTTTTTCATGCGGACCGCTTTTTGACCGAGATATTCCCAATAAAGGGAGTCGTGAGGTTTTTGTGGGGCTTGAGCCTTGAGAGTGGGAACGAAAGAGACTCCATCAGTTTCAGGGCACTCTGCGCCGGAGAGCTCGGCTAACGTCGGCATAATATCTGGGAAGTAACACAGGTGATCGGTCACGTCGCCTGCCTTGATCTTATGAGGCCAACGAGCGAGGAAGGGGACTTTGAGGCCTCCTTCATAAAGGGATCCCTTACCGGCGCGAAAGCGTTTGCCAGTTTTACGATTGAAGTTGGGGCCGAAGAATCCATGCGGCCGATCTGGGGTTTTAAAGTAGGCTTGTCCTCCATTGTCTCCGCAGAGGAAAATGAGAGTGTTGTCATCAATTTTGAGTTCTTTAAGGAGGGAGATGATCTCTCCCAGCTGTCGGTCGACCATGTGCATGAAGGCTGCATAGACCCGTGCATCGCGCTTCGTTCGCTGGCCAGCCTTCCAGGGTTTGTCCTTGAAGAGTTGCCAAGAAGGATGGTCCTCATCGATCCCCCAGAGCCCGTGCGGCGGGGTCCATGGGAGGTAGCAGAAGAAGGGCCTGTCGTGGTGCTTTTCGATGAAGCCTAACGACTCCTTGAAGATTTCGGTCTGAGCGTGGGTTTTTCCTTCGTAGAAGCTTGTGCTGTCATTGCCTTGCAATGGCACTTCCACACTATTTCTAATGAGGTATTGCGGGTAAAAAGTGTGAGCATGAACCTGATCATAGTATCCAAAGAATTCGTCAAACCCATGATTTTCAGGGACTCCACTGGTTCCACGACCACCAATCCCCCACTTGCCAAAGCCTCCGGTGGCATAGCCCTGTGGTTTAAGCATGCTTGCTAGGGTGGGCTCATTCGCGCGGATAGGAGCAAATCCATTNTTGGATCGCATCGAGGTGTGACCCGAATGNAGNCCGGTGAGAAGGACACAACGAGTTGGGCCGCATACCGGGGCTCCTGCGTAGGCATTGGTGAAACGCATTCCTTCACTTGCGAAACGATCAATGTTTGGAGTCAGTAATTCTGGATGTCCCATATGACCGGACTCGAAGTATCCCCATTCATCAAGCATGAGGTAAATGATATTTGGCTTCTTATCATCGCTGAGTGCAGTCGAGAAGAGCGCGAAAAGGGTCGTAAGAATTTTTATCTTCATCAGAGGAGTGGGATTACTTGTGATCTGTTTTAGCTTTCTTACGAGTGGCTTGATTCCGCTTCTTTTGCCAAGCGGGGGTGTGGATAAGACCTTTGAACACTGGGTCGATATTAGACTTGTTCCAATTCTTCCAAAGCATCTTCAATTGGGAGATTTCCTCCGGGGATTGATCGCGGATGTTTTTGGATTCTCCGATATCCTCGTGAAGATCATAAAGCCCGGTGAAGTCTTTTTTTTCATAGGTCACCAGCTTGTGGTTGCCACTACGGACGGCTGTCGACCCGGAGTCAAACTTGCGAAGAAAAATCCCTTGATGAGGTGCCCCCTCTTTTTTTCCGGTTAAGAAAGGGATGAGATTCACGCCGTCGAGCGGTCGATCAGTGGAGATTGGTGCTTCTGCTCTCGCTGCGATCGTGGCCATGATATCGAGCGAAACGACAGGGTGATCATATTCTTTTCCTTTTGGAAGTCCAAGTGGCCATTGAACTGCAAAAGGGACTCTCCAACCCCCTTCCCAGGCATCGCCTTTGTTTCCTCGAAGGGGGGCATTGTTAGAGCCATTTTTGGTAGTGGGGCCTCCATTGTCCGAAAGGAAAAAGATGATGGTGTTTTGATTAATCTGGTTCTTTTTTAAAGAGTTAAGGACGCGCCCTACGCCATCATCGACAGCACTGACCATAGCGGCATAGATTCTGCGTTTCTTATCTTTAAGGTTAAGAAAGCGATCGAGATACTTCTGCGGTGCTTGGAGCGGGGTGTGTGGCGCGTTGTAGGAGAGAAATAAGAAGAAGGGCTTGTTATGATTCCGCTCGATAAAGCTGACCGCTTCGTCGGAAAAATCATCAGTAAGATACTTGCGAGGGGGCACCGGCTTGTAATCTCTGAGAATCCAGGTGCGGTAGCTCTGGGGTTCATCCTTCGCCGCATAGCTATCTTCGATATTAAGCATTTCGGGCATGTATTGATGCCCCCCTCCAAGGTGCCCGTAAAACTCTTGAAAACCCCGCTTGAGAGGGTGGTGTTTTTTTGTAGCACCAAGATGCCATTTCCCAATCACCCCGGAATAATAGCCCACTTTCCGAAGGGCTGAAGCGATCGTATCTTCATCCAATGGGAGTCCCATATTTTCGTCCTGAGTGCGATACTGTGGGTTTCGCTCGAAGCCGAATCGTTGTCCGTATCGGCCGGTTATGAAAGCGGCACGGCTCGGACCACAAACCGAATAGGCAACATAGCCTGAGGTGAACCTGACCCCATTGGAGGCAATCGAGTCGATGTGTGGTGTAGGGATATCCTTGCACCCATTAAATCCCACGTCAGCATAACCCATGTCGTCTGTCATGATGACAATCAAGTTGGGTTTATCTTGGCCTATAACAGCCACGGTTAGAGAGAAGAGGGCGAAGAAGACCTTCATAGATAATCTACTTTATAAGTTGAGTTTTTTTGTGGGCTTGCAGTTCGGACCAAGTGAGTTTCCCATCTTGATTGGCATCAGCACTTGGATGCTTTTTGAAATAACGATCTTTCCAAATCTCGGCATCTTTCTTGGTGGGCTTGGGCGGAGGAATGGAGGCAGGTATTCTTGCGAGCATCGCTTTCCGGTATGATTTTAGAGTTTTTTGGTGATCGGGATTAAGGGCAAGATTATACCATTCATGGGGGTCATTTTTGACGTGATAAAGCTCTTCTTTGCCATTTTCGTATCGGATATAGCGCCAATTTTGATCGCGTAGAGCATAGTTTTGCTTTGCGGGGTCGTAGTAGTTTGCCCATTTATACATGGCTGTGAGGACGGCATCTGGCCCAGACCATTTCCCAGCGGGATTCAGCAAAAGAGGTTTGAGCGAATATCCATCGAGTGGCCGACCTTCCGTGGATTTTTTTGTTTCTTTTGAAAGGCCGCAAAGATCAATGAGGGTTGGGTAAAGGTCGATGAGGCTGACTGGTTTTTGGCACGTTTTAGCCTGAGCTAAATTCGGGCCTGCTATGACAAGAGGCACCCGTGTGCTTTCTTGCCAGAGAGAGTTTTTGTAGAGGTAATCTTTTTCACCCATCCCCCAGCCGTGGTCTGAAGTCAAAAGAATGATGGTATTATCGTTAAGGGGTGAGTCTTCAATCGTATCAAGAATATCGCCAATGAGGTCATCGACAGAGGCAACTGAGGCGAGGTAGGCTTGGATGAATTTCTTGAGAGCGAGTTCGCGCTTTCCGCCAAAAGAAGCAATCAGGGTGTCATAAATCTTTGATCCTCGATCACCACTTCGATCATCTTCCACAGAACTGACGGTTTGTTTAAAGGTGTCCTCAACGTCTCCTCTTTTTATGACGGGAAGCTCGATGGATTCGAGTGGGAAGAGGTCAAAATATTTTTGGGGGACAATGAGTGGAGTGTGTGGACGAATGAATCCAACTCCCATGAGGAAGGGCTTATCCGTGGTGGCAAGTTTTTTAAGATTTTCGACAGCCCATTTTCCATTGAGTTCATCGGCAGTGAGATCGCGATCGTCCTCTGATTCGTAGCGAAAATCTTTCATGCGCTTCCAGTTTCCGGATTTCCAAGAAAAGGGAGCCTTCACCTTTCGGAGTGGTCCAAATGAACCATCGATGGCTTCGAACTCGTCGCGGAATGGAGCAGGGATATCAGGGTGCGCAATATTTTTTCCCTCACGGTGGGCGAGGGGGCTGTAGTCCGCATCATTCTGGTAGTGAATCCACTCTTGGCGTTCGCCATTGTGCATGATTTTCCCAGTTCCGAGGGTGTGGTAGCCATTCTTCCGGAAGTGGTCCATCAAGGTTCTCGAGTTCTTGGTGATCTCGTTATCTCGCCACTTTTCAAAGCCGTAGAGCTGTGAGGTGTGAGGATATAGGCCCGTGATAAAACTGGCTCTTGAAGGGTTGCAGATTGGAATGTTGCAGTGCGCTTGAGTAAACGAGACTCCGCGCTCCATAAGACGCCTCATATGGGGTGTTTTCGCCTGAGGATGGCCTCCAAGCGTTTCTACGTAATCGTTGAGATCATCGCAGATAATGAGGACAACGTTTGGCCTTTTAGAACCCTCAACCTGAAGCAGTGAAAATAGAGATAGGAGAAAAAATCTGAGCATGGGTAAGACTTGGACTAAACACTGTTCGGCTAAGCGAAAGCGAAGAAAAAATTTTTTCTTTTAGCAGGGTTGTTGGTGAATTGGCTGGGTTAGAAAGTGGATAGGGGCCTATCCACTGCGTGGTGTTTTTGTATTTGGAAAACGAGCGATAGATTTTGCTGAAAATCAGAATCCTGATGAGCTTATATTCAAAGATCATGATTCTGACTTGTTGGTTAGAATGTAAAAAGGCAAGCTGCCAAAATCGTATGAGGGCGCGCCAAACTTTCTTTCTTTTCCTAGCGATCCTTCTTAGCCCGCTGGCGATTTCTCAAGAATTGATTCCACCTGTTTCGAAAGTGGGAGAGGGCCCATTAGTAGAGGCGCGTCAGATTTTTTCTCTCTCTAAAAAACCAACTTCATCCTGCCATGCTTCCACAATTGTCGAGACACCTGGAGGTTTGGTGGCGGCTTGGTTTGGGGGCCCCCATGAGGGCCATCGAGATGTTGGGATTTGGATCTCCCGATATAGAAGCGGAAAGTGGAGTGTTCCTGTAGAGGTTGTGAACGGGGTGCAAAGCCGCACGAAACGATATCCCTGCTGGAATCCGGTGCTTTTTCAGCCTGAGAATGGCCCTCTTGTCCTTTTTTATAAAGTTGGCCCTAGTCCTAGTTCTTGGTGGGGGATGATGACGACTTCAACCGATCACGGTAAAACCTGGTCGTGGCCTACTAAACTTGGGAAAAACCCGTCGATCGGGCACCTCCTAGGCCCGGTGAAAAACAAGCCGCTTGAGCTTAAAGATGGATCGATTCTCTGCCCTTCCAGCAGCGAAAAGGGAGACAAGTGGCGAGTGCACTTTGAGATTACTCGTGACCTCGGAAAAACATGGAAAGTTATCGGGCCGATCAACGATGGAATCGAGTTCGATGCCATCCAACCTAGTCTTCTCATCCAGAAAAATAAGAGTCTTCAAATCTTATGTCGAAGCCGCCAAAATGTGGTTACTCAGAGCAGGTCTTCAGACGGTGGCAAAACGTGGGGCCCGATGGTGGCGAGTTCTTTGCCAAATCCTAATGCAGGAACGGACGCATTGACTCTTGCCGATGGCAGACATCTCATTGTCTATAATCACACTACGCGAAAATCTCCAGTGCCTGGCCGGCGTATGCTTAACGTCGCAATTTCTGAAGATGGAACGATTTGGGCGCCCGTGGTAACTCTTGAAAAAACTTCACAAGCTGAAAATTCCGATCGTTCGGTCGAGTATTCGTATCCTGCAGTGATTCAGACCAAAGATGGAAAGATTCACATCAGCTACACTTTCCATCGCAAAGGTGTTAAGCATGTCATCCTTGACCCAGAAAATCTTTAAGACACTTCCCAAACAATACCATGAGTACCCATCAAATACATTCTAAGTCCACTCGACGTAAATTCCTTACTCAGGCGACATCGTCCGCTTTCGGATTTACTTTCATTCCTGCTTACCTCACGAGCGCACGAGCCCAGAATAACCCCCAACGTCCTCCGAGTCAGCGAATCAACTTAGGCTGTATTGGAGCAGGAGGAAGAGGGGCCAGCGTAGTCTCAGGAATATGCCGGAAAGGTAATGCGACCCCGGTTGCGATTTGTGATGTTGACCACAATCGGGCGGCTGGAATCATCAGGGGAAACCCGAAAGCCAAGCTTTTCCACGACTTCCGTGAGATGTTCGATCAGATGGGTGGAGATATTGACGCAGTTTCTGTGGCAACTCCTGACCATACTCACTTTACGGCGGCCATTCAAGCGATGTCATTGGGTAAGCACGTTTATGTTGAGAAGCCGCTGACTCATACCTTTGAGGAGGCAGCAATACTCATGCGAGGTGAGAAGAAATTTAAAGTGGTGACCCAGATGGGAAACCAGGGCCATACCTCCAGTGGATCGGAGCAATTCAAGCGCATGCTTACAGGTGGAGTGGTCAACGATATCGTGAAGGTTGAGGCTTGGAAAAGTGCTTCGCTTTGGTTCATGGACAAGAAAAAGCGAATCAAGGGTTACCCTAAAGCCCAACCCATTCCAGAATCGCTAAAGTCGTGGGATCTCTGGTGCGGGCCGCAAGAAATGAAGGAATTCAGCTCGATGTTTCATCCTTTCGATTGGCGTGGGTTCCATCTTTATGGTGGCGGTATGTTCGGAGATTGGGGATGCCATATTATCGACTTTATCCACCACTACCTTGATCTTGGGCTTCCTACTAAAATCTCGCCCAAGGCACTTGGTGACTATAACAAGATCAGCTTTCCGCTAAGCTCGCATATTGAGTTGGACTTCCCTTCTCGTGGTAAGAATAAGCCGGCGGTACATGTTGTTTGGAAGGCCGGAGGCGATCACGCATCATCAATCGATAAAAAATATCTCGGAGGAAAGAAAGCTCCAGGGCTTGGCGGGGCTGGGACTCTCCTTCATCGCAAGCAAGAGGACTATCTAGTCCATCGGAATTCCCACAGTGGATCGTCCAAATTGATCTCGGCTAACAAGCATGATGATCTCAAGAAAGCTCTGAACAATAAAGGGCCCGCAAACGATCATATGGAGTCCTTTACCCAAGCATGTATGGGTCATGGTAAAACTGAATCTCCTTTCAGTGTGTCAGGAGCACTTACTCAAGTTTTGAATCTAGGCATGATTGCGGAATATCTTAACACCGACCTGAATTTTGATCGCAAGACCCAAAAGTTCATCGGTAACAAGGTGGCTAATATGCTCCTTTCTGGCCCTGCTCCAAGAAAGGAATGGACTGACCATTACAAGCTGGCTTAGCCGAGAATTTCGAGGTGGAGAATGGATTCCGGTTTTACACTCGCTCTAGGGTGCCGGTAATTCCTGCGAAGGAATTCGCCTCTACCCCGAGTCTCTGCAAGATGGTGGTAAAGAGTTTGGAGAGTGGGAGCTCTTCAATCTCCACCTTACCCCGCCACCCGCTGTCGCTCACAATTCCGGCGCCGGCTTGGTTGTCCTCATTGCCTTTGCCGAATTTGAGATAACGACCATTCTCGAAGCCTAGGTTTTTTCCGCCGGCAGATATGATGGGGTAGTTGCGGGAGAGGTGGAAACTGCTGGACGCGGAACCATGCATTGCAAAGGTGTTGTCGAGGATGTTTCCTTGCCCGTTTGGCTCTTTTGTGTCCTTCAGCTTCTGGATAAAACGGCCAAATTCTTCTGCTTGGTAGCGGTTGTAGGTTCCCAGATTCTCCCAGCCTTTGGGTTTTTTAACGGCGTGCGTTAGGGCATGAGCATTTCCCAAACCAACGGCCGTTGAGAGAAGGTTATGAGGGCCACCGCCATTTTCGCGACCCAGCTGGAAGGTCGCAACGCGGGTCGAATCACTCAAGAAGGAGAGATAAATCAGCTCATACATCGTCTCGAAGTAAAGCTGCGCCTCCTTTGGTCCAGCTTCCAGAGTTAGGTTGCTGGTGTCCACCTTGGGAATCGGGTTGTCGATCCATTGTCGGGCTTTCTCTAACTTCACTTCAGTATCGCGAACCGCATCAAGATACTGCTCTAGGGTCCCTTGATCGTGTCGAGAAAGTTTCCGTCCCAACGAACGGGTGTTAGCGATAAGAAGATCTAGGGCGCTTTTACTTCGGGCCAATTTTGCTGCTGCTTCTTTGCCGCTTGTGACAAAGAGCATGTCAAAAATCTGCTTGGGGTGATTTAAGGCAGGGATGGGCCGTCCGCTCCGATTGTAGGATTGGGTCTGGGCTCCTCTTGGGCCGCCAACTCCTCCGTTAGTCGACATTACCAACGAGGAATGACGTGTGAATCGTCCTATTTGTTCGGCATAAACTTGGTCAATTGAGATCGAGTTTTTGTAGGGTCCATGTCCGCCTATGTCTGCGCCGGTCAGATATTGGTCGGCATTGGAATGACCGTGAACCGTCCTAGCTGCCGGATGGGAGAGTCCCGAGTAGATCGTGATTTC
>JGI26118J46590_1000227_pt1 | contig 13536 bp, 15 predicted proteins | sample AOAMet_66_BLW_10_2_FD_46590 | JGI IMG/M metagenome (IMG submission 46590)
CCCGCAAAAATCAATTTGTTCCTTCACATCAACTCAAAAAGAGATGATGGTTATCACAATCTACAGACCATTTTTCAACTCTTGGGTTTTTATGATGAGATAAATTTTAGTGTAAGAGAGGATGGAAAAATTAACCGTACCCTTGGTAACGAAGATATTCCTCTGGCCAATGACTTAATGATCAAGAGTGCTAAAAAGTTACAAAAATTGAGTGGGGTCAATTTGGGTGTTGATATTCGAATAAAAAAGAAGATTCCTTCTGGCGGAGGGCTTGGAGGGGGGAGTTCAAATGCAGCGACCACGCTGATGGCATTGAATCATCTTTGGGGTCTTGAGTTAACAAAACAACAGCTCATAGCTATAGGTAAGGGTATTGGTGCAGATGTTCCAGTCTTTATTGAAGGTCAAAGCTCTTGGGCAGAGGGAATTGGTGAAATTCTCTACCCTTTGAATTTACCAAAATACTTCTATTTAGTTGTTTCAATCAATAAACACGTCTCCACTCAAGAAATATTCAGCCATAAAGCATTGACAATGACACCAGTACAAAGGAAAATGTCTGATTTTTCATTAGTCTCAAATCCACATAATGACTGTCTGGATGCTGCAATTGACTTGGAAGATGGCATTAAAGATGCTCTAAGGCATCTAGATTCCACTCAAAATCATATTGATATTGCTAGGATGACAGGAAGCGGTTCATGTGTTTTTGTTGCATTTGAAAATGAAAGTGATGCATTGATAGCAAAGGAAGAATTGCCATCAAAGTGGGTTGGTTTTGTCGCGAAAGCGATTGATAAATCACCGCTATACAATTGGGATGTCGCCAAGCGGTAAGGCAACGGGTTTTGATCCCGTCATTCGCAGGTTCGAATCCTGCCATCCCAGCCAAATTTTTTGTTACCCATCAATAGTTCATCTTCATCAACTCAACACATCAGATTCATTTGAAGTGAGTACAATTTAATTTTTTTTACTAAAAAGGATAGCTAAAGATGAGCATACATCAATTTAATTTTAAGAATATCGTTGGAGAAGAGGTTTCATTTAAAAGCTTTGAGGGAAAAGTTGTTTTAATTGTAAATACTGCAAGTAATTGTGGTTTAACTTATCACTACAAGGGCTTAGAAGACCTATATCAAGAATACAAGGACGCCGGTCTTGAAATTATTGGATTCCCTTGTAATCAATTTGGAAAACAAGAACCAGGGACTTCTGAGGAAATACAAAGTTTTTGTGACCTTAATTATGGAGTTACTTTCCCCTTATCCGAAAAAATCGAGGTAAATGGCTCCAATGCTCACCCAGTATATAAATATTTAAAATCTGAACTAAAAGGCAAACTTAATGACAGCATTAAGTGGAATTTCACTAAATTTCTCATTGATCGTGATGGTACGCCTTATAAGCGCTTCAGCGCAACAGTGGAACCTGAAGATATCAAGCCCTATATTAGTGAACTCCTATAAATCTTTTGTTTTCTAGAAAAACTATTATCTTTAGTCATATGATTTCTTTGTATAATTACCACCTTAAACAATAAGAATCTATTAGATGTCTTTAGAAAGAATTAAAATCTTCAGTGGTAATGCAAACCCTGATCTTTCGTCCGAAATTATTGCAAATCTAAACATAAATCAAAGCAAGGCTTTTGTAGGTCAATTTAGTGATGGTGAGTCTCAGGTAGAAATTCTTGACAATGTCCGTGGCTGTGACGTTTTTGTGATTCAGCCTACTTGCGGACCTTCATCGGCAGAAACTTTAATGGAACTATTGATAATGGTTGATGCCCTCAAACGCTCTTCAGCAGGAAGAATTACAGCCGTTGTTCCCTACCTTGGATATTCTAGACAAGACAGACGTTCGCGCCTAACCAGAGTCCCAATTACCGCAAAACTTGTAGCACAGATGATAGAAACATCGGGTGTTGATCGCATACTAACAATGGACCTTCATGCAGACCAGATCCAGGGCTTTTTTAACATACCCATAGACAATATTTATGCGCAGCCCGTCCTTGTCCAGGATATATTAGATCAAAACTATGAGGATGTGGTCGTGGTGTCGCCTGATGTAGGTGGAGTAGCAAGAGCAAGAGCTGCAGCTAAGAGAATTAATGATGCTGATCTTGCCATTATTGATAAAAGACGCCCAGAGCCAAACTTGGTCAAAGTAATGAACGTTATTGGTGATGTCTCTGGAAGGACCTGCATCATGATCGATGATATGGTTGATACTGCAGGTACGCTCTGCCAAGCTGCTGAAATACTAAAAGAAAAGGGCGCCAAAAAAGTTGTTGCGTATGCAACACACGCAGTCCTATCTGGCGGTGCAATAGATAATATCTCTAACTCAAAGTTGGATGAATTAGTTATTACAAATACGATCCCATTAAATGGTAACGCTAACAAATGCAGTAAGGTAAGACAACTATCCATTGCAACAACACTTGCTGATGTCATTCGTAGAATCAGTGATGAGCAGTCAATCAGTACAATTTTTGCTGAATCAAACTAACTAAACGCTGTTATATCAATAAATTAATGGTTAAAAAACCTTATACGATTTAGGTATAATTCCTCCTCTGTTTTTAAAAAACAATGCTATGAAAACAACTACCGAAGCTCATAAAATTGCACTTAATAGTCTCATAACGATAGGAAAAGAACAAGGCTATCTGACTTATTCTGAAATAAACGATCTCCTTCCAGAAGACTTATTAACTCCTGAACAAGTTGAACCAATTGTAACTATTCTGGAGGAGCTTGATATTGTAGTCGCTGATGAAGCGCCAGATGCAGATACCCTCGTGATGCAAGAAGGTGGAAAGGCAGAGGCAAATTCAGCAGAAGTTGCTGTTGCAGCTCTTGCAGCTTTAGACTCTGAGTTTGGTAGAACCACAGATCCTGTCAGAATGTATATGAGAGAGATGGGCGTTGTTGAGCTTTTAGAGCAAAGTGATGAAGTAAGAATTGCTAAGGAAATTGAGGCGGGTGTCTATCAAATTATGCAGGCGATTTCTCTTTACCCTGAAATATCTGATTATTTCTTCAAGGCATACACAAGACTTGAAGAAGGTAANTGTAAGATGACTGATGTGGTTATAGGGTATCAAGGTGATGCCGAAGAATTCGAAGAAAAGCAAGCTCTCATTGTTGAAAAGCAAGCCCTTCTTGATGAAAAACAAGCGAAATTAGATGCAATGGACCTTGATGAAGATCCTGANGAGCTAGAGGATGAGGAAGATGAGTTCGACGAGCTAGAGTACACTGGACCAGANGAAGGAGAAGTCTATGAGCGCTTCGATAAAATTCAAAAATCTCACAACAGTTACGTTAAGTCTTGTGAAAAAAATGGCTACCTTGATGCAAAGACTGTTAAAGCTAGGCACAAATTTTCAAGCTGTATTTCTGAATTAAGACTTGCACCAAAACTTGTAAGCACGATGATGGAACTCGTTTCAACAAGAGTCACACAAGTTAAAAAAGAAGAGAATTTAATTCGCAATGCTTGCCTTGATGCTGGAATGACCTCCGAAGTTTTTTATAAGTCATTTCCTGGCAATGAAACTAACTTCGATTGGCTCAAAACTGCTGGAATTGATAAAGCAACATTAAAGTCACTAGAAAAAAATAAGAATGAGATTTACTATTCTCAAAAAAGTCTCTTAGAAAACGAAGAAGCAATGCAGCTGACTATTGCTGAGCTTAAGGAAATAAATAAAAAGCTTCGTCAGGGCGATAGAAAAGCTAAAAATGCTAAGAGTCAGATGATTGAAGCTAATTTAAGGTTAGTAATCTCGATTGCAAAAAAATATGCTAACCGTGGCTTACAGTTTTTAGATCTCATCCAGGAAGGTAATGTTGGCCTCATGAAGGCTGTTGATAAATTTGAATATCGCAGAGGTTACAAATTTTCAACGTATGCAACTTGGTGGATTCGTCAAGCTATTACAAGGTCAATTGCCGATCAAGCGCGCACGATTAGGATACCAGTCCATATGATTGAGACAATTAATAAGCTCAACCGTGTAAGACGCCAACTTCTTCAAAGATTTGGAAGAGAGGCTACACCTGAAGAGCTTTCAGTAGAAATGGAACTTCCTGAATATAAAATTAATAAAATTCTTAAAATTGCTAAAGAGCCGTTATCTATGGAAAACCCGGTAGGTGATGACGAAGACTCTACAATTGGTGATTTTATTGAGGACGAAAAACTTTCTTCACCTGTTGAAGTAACTACTCGTGAAAGTTTGAAAGAAACTACTGGTGATCTATTAGCGAACTTATCACCTCGTGAAGCAAAAGTACTTAAAATGCGATTTGGAATCGACATGAGTACTGATCATACGCTAGAGGAAGTTGGAAGACAGTTTGATGTGACACGTGAAAGAATCCGTCAAATTGAAGCAAAAGCACTCAGAAAATTGCGCCATCCTTCTCGTGCTCACAAGCTTCAAAGCTTTTTAGAGTAGCTCTTTACCCGGGCCTATAGCTCAGTTGGTTAGAGCAGTCGACTCATAATCGATTGGTCCTTGGTTCAAGTCCAAGTAGGCCCACCAAAATAAAAAAAACCTAGTTTTAACTAGGTTTTTTAATGCCAAAATTAATTTAAATCCCTACAAGTATTTTGGCTCAATAATGGATTCATTAATTTTTCCATTCTCTGCACTAACATTGTAAGCCTTTGCATTGGGCAGGGATGAAACGCAACACTTAAGTTTTCCATCAACAAAATGTGCAGCCACTCCATCATCACAAGCAATACCTTCCATCATTGATCCATTTAAAATGGCTTTGTGGTATTCAGGTCTCCTTTGTGACTCACTATCAAAATGCGGGCAGTTGCTGTTCGGTAAAAAACCTAAACAATCTAATGGTAAGAGCTTTCCCGTTACTGAGTCAGTCAATCCTTTTTCAAACCAGCAAATTGAGCCTGCACTGAGACCTGCCATAATCGCTCCATTGTCCCAGGCCTCGTATAAATATTTATCAAGACCCCACTCTTTCCATAGAACCATCAGATTGCGTGTATTTCCTCCACCAACATAAAAGATATCTTTATCTAAAACAAATTCTCTTAAATCTCCCTCAGGAGGCCAATAGAGTGACAAATGGCTTGTCTCACAGTTTAGTTTTTTATACGAAGAATAAAATCTTCTTCTATAGCTCTCATCATCTCCACTTGCAGTAGGAATAAAACACACTTTTGGATTTTTTTTATTGGATAAAGATAGGAGATATTCATCTAACTTTAGATTTTCAGGTTTCGAGGTAAATCCACCCCCTCCCATTGCTAGTACATGCTTTTTCATATTCAAATTTGATAAATAATTATAGTGAAATAAATTTTACTTAAGATCGAAGCTGAGAATAAATAATTACGACTCTCGATGATATAATGAAAACAATGAACTCTAAAATTCTTTCACAGCTCATCAATTTAACGACTCAAGCCGGTGAAATTATTATGGACCTTAGAGCTAATTCCAGTGATTACTCTATCAAAGCTGATAACACGCCTGTGACCCTAGCAGACAAAGCTTCCCATGAATTGATAGTTAACACATTACAAAAATTAACACCTAACACTCCAATCCTCTCAGAAGAATCATCTCACATTCCCTTTTCAACTAGAAAATCATGGGATGAATATTGGTTGATTGATCCTCTAGATGGAACTAGAGATTTTATTGATGGCTCTCCTGATTTTTGCATTAGTATTGCCCTTATTCGAGATAATTATCCTGTTTTTGGACTAATTTATTCACCCTTCAATAAAGTGCACTATTATCGATTTGAAAATAATTCTTCTGTTAAGCTAGTCAATAAAACAACTTCTACAATACTTACATCAAAGCCAAAAAGGTGGGAAAAAATTGTTGTTGGTAGATACTCAAATAACAATAAAGGGTTAAAAGAGCATCTCAAATATAAAACAAATTTTGAAACTTTCAAGCTGGGTAGTGCGCTCAAGTTTTGTCTTATTGCAGAAGGAATTTATCACTACTACCCAAAATTTGGTCGGTGCTCTGAATGGGATACTGCTGCAGGAGTTTGGATACTTGAAGGGGCAGGAGGAAAAGTAACTGACCTCAATGATAACGCCTTACAATACAATTCTACAAAAGACATTATTAGCCCAGCATTTAGAGCAATAGCCTAGGAACTAAACCTTAAAGACAAATCAATTGACTTTATATCTTTTGTAATTGAGCCAATTGAAATATAGTCCACGCCTGTATTTGCATAGTCCAAAATATTAATCTCAGTAATGCCGCCCGATGCCTCTAAAGGGCAAATTCCTTCTGAAATTTTCACAGCTTCTCGAAGATCTTGAAGACTAAAATTATCGCACAGAATTCGCTTTATACCTTTCATAAGGAGCGCTGATTGAAGTCTTCAAGAGACTCAACTTCAACAATAATGGGTGTTTTTGGAAATTGATTGATTGCATTTTTAATCAATTGCTCTAAAGAGCCAGTTGATAATATATGATTCTCTTTTAGCATGATACAGTCATACAAACCCATCCTATGATTCACCCCACCACCACACTTAACCGCATATTTTTGGCCTTTCTAAGCCCAGGTATTGTTTTTCTTGTATCAAGCAATTTTGCATTCGTACTGTTAATCAAACTGACAAGGTAACTAGTTTGTGTTGCAGTAGCACTTAATATTTGCAAAAAGTTAAGTGCGGCTCTTTCGGCAGTTACTATCGTTTTTGTATTGCCTTTAAGGCCGCATATTTTGTCACCTGACTTGACCCTTGAGCCATCTTCAACCTTCCAATGTATTTGAATTTTTGGATCAATTGATAAAAAGCATAAATTAAAGAATTCAACTCCACAAATTATTGCATCATCTCTGCAAATTATTTCAGCCTCGATAATCTTATTATCAATTAAAACTGATGAGACATCTCCTTCACCAATATCCTCAGATAATGCAAGTTCAACGATTTTTTCAATGTCATTTTTCATTAATAAACTCAATTATTGCCTCAGCAGATTTGGAGCTAGAATCATGATTTAATAGAACATGAATCTTTTCTAATTCGCTAACAAGCTCGCTATTATCAGACCCTAGTAATGTCATAGCATGATCAGAAATATTTTGGCCGTTAGCATCATTTTGAATTAATTCAGGTACAACTCTTTTTCCTAAAATCTTATTGGGAAGTGAAACTTCTTTGGTATTGAGTAGACGCTTTACTATTTGATAACTTAAATAGGAGAGCTTATAAATAACAACCATTGGAACTGCTAGTAAGGCCACCTCAAGTGCTGCAGTGCCAGATGCAACTAGAACTAGATCAGAATCAATAATTTTTTTGTGAGCATCACCAATGCTGATTTTTATAGATAAACCCTCTATACTTTTCTCAACCCAATCTCTATGATTAGCATTGGCAAGAGATAGATTAAAAGTTAGTTCGGAGTCTCTAGACTGCATTACCCTTACAGCCTCAATCAATTCTGGCAAAAGCGTTTTAATTTCTGACTCTCTTGAGCCTGGCATTAATAAAACGCTTTTGTTTGGTTTATATTTCTTCCTTGGCTTTAAAGGTTTCAGCTAGTGGATGGCCAACAAAAATTGCTTTTTGATTATGCTTTGTGAAGAAATCGACTTCAAAAGGGAAAAGACATAATATTAGGTCAGTTGAAGCTTTAATTTTTTTAATACGTTTAGAGCGCCAAGCCCAAACTGAGGGGCTAATAAAATGAATTGTTTTAACGCCTTCTTTCTTTAATGAATGCTCAATCCTAAAGTTGAAGTCTGGTGAATCAACACCAATAAATACATCGGGCTTATTAGAAATGTAGTGATTAGTGACTTTAGTTCTTAACTTTAAGACTGATGGTAGCTTCTTCAATACCTCACTGAGACCCATCACATTTACTTCATCAGTATGCCACAAACTATTACAACCTGCTTCAATCATCTTGTCGCCGGCCAGTCCATCTATTTCACAATGGTGATCATTGTTTTTTAAAGCAACGACCAAAGATGAAGCAATCAGATCGCCTGAAGTTTCTGCAGCACTGAGGGCAATTTTCATTTCAATTAAGTATTATAAGAATACAATAAGCTCTGTTAAATTTATTATGATCTAGGTAAGATAATATCAGGGTTGTCTTCAAAAGGCCTATAAATAACTATTACGCCCCCAATAACTTGAACTAATTCAGCTTCAGAAAACTTAATAATCTTGTTGATTATCCCTTGCTTTTCATCACGATCGCTTACCCTTAGTTTGATTTTAATGAGTTCATGTTTAAGCATTGTTGACTCAATCTCAGCAATAACTGACTCACTTAATCCATGCTGACCAATCATTACAAATGGCTTTAAATCATGCGCCAAAGATCTTAAGTACTTTTTTTGATTATTAGTTAACTTCATCTTTAAATATAGTTTCATTCTCAAATAGTGATTCGATAGTTTCTCTTTTTCGCACCAAACTATGGCTCTTTTCACTCACCATAACTTCAGGCACTCTGGGTCTCGAGTTATAATTTGAACTCAAAACAAAACCATACGCACCTGCAGTTAAAATTGCAATATAGTCTCCTTTTTCTAAAGTTAGTTCTCTATCCTTAGCCAAGAAATCTGAAGTTTCACAAACTGGACCGACGATATCCCATGAGTCAGTAACGCCCTTTGATTTTTCTTGTATTGAAACCGCCTCATGATATGAACTATAAAGAGCAGGCCTAATCAGATCATTCATTGCACCATCTACAATTGCAAATGACTTAATATCATTTTGCTTCAAGTATTCAACTTTTGTTACAAAAATACCTGCATTTCCAACAATTGATCGCCCAGGTTCAGCCAAAATTTTCATACTTCCAACTTTGCTGATTACCCTATTGATGTAATCCTCAATACTGATTATTTTTTCTTGATCATAAGTTATACCTACTCCACCTCCAATATCAATGTGGTCTAAATCTATGTTTTCTGATTTGAGCTCTTCAATCAGATCTAATGCTTTTTCAAGAGCCTCAATAAATGGAGATTGATCTGTAATTTGAGAGCCAATATGGTAATCAAGTCCGCAGACATCAAGATAATCAGAAAGGCTTGCTTTTTTATACATAGACAAAGCCACTTCAGCACTCACACCAAACTTATTTTCAGTCAGGCCTGTTGAAATATATGGATGAGTCTTTGCATCTACATCTGGATTGACTCGTATTGAAATTGGTGCACGAACATTCAAAGAGGATGCCACTGATTCAATCCGTTCTAGTTCTTCCTCAGACTCTACATTGAAACAGTAAATTCCATACTCAAGTGCTTTTCGTATTGAGTTTTCAGTTTTTGCAACACCTGAAAAAACGCATTTAGCTGGATCTCCGCCTGAAGCAATAACTCTCTCTAGCTCTCCAAGGGAAACACAATATCGAAACCAGATCCTAGATTAGCAAGAATATTTAATACTGCAAGATTAGAATTAGCCTTTACAGCATAACAAATAAGATGAGGATGGGTTCCAAATGAATTTTCAAAAACCTTCCAATTGAATTCTATTTGACTTTTTGAATAAATATAAAGTGGCGAGCCATACAAGTTCATTAAGTCTGAAACGGGCACAGACTCAGCATATAGATTTTTATTTTGGAAATTGAATGCGTTCAATGGATTTTTCGCTAGTAAGTACTAGTAGTTGATTGAACTGTATCTTTTATCGGGACTAGATCACCCATTCTGCCACATGCTGCTAACGTAATAACAAGTGAGACCAGTAAAACGAATTTAATATGGTTTGACATAGCGTAATAATCCCTAATTTAATGGGGTATATTTTACACAAAGGCCTTAAGCTGTTGCATAAACAAATCTCTTGGGATATTGTAGGCACCCAAACTTTCTAAATGTCGATTCTCCACTTGACAATCTATTAATTGATAATGACTATTTTGCAATAAAAATGCGAATGCTACTTTTGAAGCATTGCTTACCAATGAAAACATGGACTCACCAAAAAACACTCCTCCTAATGCAACCCCATATAATCCACCCACAAGCTCTCCATTCTCAAACACTTCGTATGAGTGCGCATAACCTTCCTTATACAAATTTGTATAAGCTTTGACCATCTCATCATCGATCCATGTTCCTGACTGACCAAACCTAGGAGCCTCTTGACATTGTCTAATTATATTATTGAATGATGTATCAACTAAAACATCAAATCTTGATGAGTTAATTGTTTTTTTTAAACTTTTTGATAGGTGAAATGAGTTCGGCGTAATAATCATTCTGGGATCTGGAGAATACCAGAGTATAGGTTCATCTTTACCATACCAAGGGAATATACCTCTAGAGTAAGCCTCCAAGAGCCTATTTAATGATAAATCACCGCCTATAGCGATTAATCCATTTGGCTCTTTGAGCGCTAACTCTATTTCAGGGAATTTTAATTGATCTTCATCCAGCCAAAATGACTGCGGTATATCTATCACCCTGATCGATTATTAATGATATCTCTTGCCATATAAAGAGCTAGAATGCTTCTTGCTTCAGTTAAGTCTTCGTTATAGGTTAGTTCCTCTAACTCTGAGAGTTTTTTAGGGACGATTTCTAGAGGTTCAGGCTCATCCCCCTCTGCAGTTTCCTCAAACAGATCTTCAGCAAGCACGATGTGCGTCTCACTTGACTGATACCCAGGCGCAAGTGTGATTGTTTTGAGAAAGGTTAACTTATTTGCGCCAAACCCGATTTCTTCTTTTAGCTCTCTACCCGCAGCCTCAATTGGAGTTTCACCCTTATCTATTTTCCCTTTGGTAAGTCCTAATTCATAGCGCTCAGTGCCTCCAGAAAACTCATAAATCATGAGGACAGTATCATCATCGAGCATTGGGATAACTAGAACTGCTCCATTTCCTCGAGACATAAGCCTCTCATAGACACGAGTTGCGCCATTAGAAAATTCGACATCAAGTGACTCAAGATTGAAGATTCGACTCTGAGCAACAGTATGAATATTTGTTAATTTTGGCTTTTTTCTCATATCCAATATTATGCCATTTCTTTTAAAAAATTTTGATGCAAAGAATAAATAAACTCTTTAATTTTCCTGCCACAAGGGAGGAAAAAAACTATCAGGTAACTCATCACTTTCATTCAATTTATATTTTTTATAAATTTTTCCAGTTCCCCCACAATTAGTTGGATGAAATTTAGCATCAATTGGGACGCAATGTGCGACTATTGCTCTTCGATGGCTATTTGACTTGTTTGGCCCTGAACCATGCCAAGTATGGCCATGGTGAAATGAAGCACCCCCGGCAGGAACTTGAACTGAATCAATATAAAGAGTTTTATCATTTTTATTTAAATAATTATGGAGCTCTTTTTTATAATCATTTGGGGCATGAAAGTCCTCAGATGGTGGACATAGATCCCATTTGTGTGATCCCCTTGCAAACTCTAGTGTTCCATTTTCTGCAAAGGTATCATCTAAAGGCATCCAGCAAGTCACCATAGTTTGTGGAATTATCCAGTCATCATATGCAGCATCCTGATGAAAATTTAAAGCTTTTCCTTGCGGTGGCTTCCATAAAACGTTATCTTGAACAAGTCTTGCTCCCTTCCAGCTCATTAATTTCGAAACGCTCTCTCCAATAATTGAGCTACAAACTAAACGCTTTATAAGACTATCGGATTTCCAAGCATTACAAATTTGTCGTGTAACATCGCTTGGGTCTCTTTCTTGCCTCCAATTCCACTCATCTGGCTCAATACCAGTTTCAAAGTTTCCTTTAAAGAGAAGATTGATTCTTGTTTTAAGGTCTTCTAAATACTGCAATTCTATGAAATTATCAACTGTTAGAAATCCATCATTATTAAAATCAATCAATTGCTTTTCAGTGAGTGAAGCTTTAATCATTACTTGGTTTGTTACCTATTTATTCAACTCATCAAACATCATTAAAGCAGAGGTATCACTATAGGTATGGCCTTTATCCATTAAATTAGTATAACGGTCATAGACCTCTTGAGTAAAAGTTAGTTTTGTATTGTTTCCATCTGCTTGATCTAAACAGTAGCCTAAATCCTTCACCATCCACTTAATAGCAAAACCAAAATCAAACTCTCTTTGATGCATTGTTTTGCCTCTATTCACCATTTGCCAAGACTGAGCTGCGCCTCCTGAAATAGCAGACAGCAACTTATCCATATTCAAATTCTCAGATTCAGCAAAAAGCAATCCCTCGGATAATCCCTGTAACAAACCCGCTATACAAATTTGGTTAACCATTTTTGCTAATTGGCCAGACCCAGAATCTCCCATCAGTGTGATACTTTTAGAATATGTTTTAATGATTGAGTCACATGCATCCAATATGTGAGCGTCACCGCCGGCCATAACGCTTAAAACTCCATTAATAGCTCCAGCTTCTCCTCCACTAACTGGAGCATCAATAAATGATATATTCTTATCTTTTAGTGATTCATTTAGGTGTTTTGCTAGCTTAAAGGATGTTGTAGTATGATCAATAAAAATGGAGCCCTTTTTAAGGTATGGCATCATTCCATCATCTGAAAAAACGATTTCCATCATATCTTCATCTCTTCCAGTGCATGTAATAACCACATCTGCATCTTTTACGGCGTCTTCAATAGTTAATGCAACCCTACCTTCATATGCTTCTCCCCATTGGGCAGATTTTTCTGAGGTTCGATTAAAAACACTTACATTAAATAACTCAGACCTTGATAAATGTCCAGCCATAGGATAGCCCATCGTTCCTAGACCAACAAAAGTCACATTTCTTTTTTTACTCATAGTGTTCCCTGTCTTATATGTTGTTAAAAATTAGTATAAATTATACGACAATGTCATCTATACTACATTCTCAGTTAAAGAAAACAACTAACTTTATCCTCTTATCAAAACACTTTTTAAATTTATAAATGTCTCTCCCAGCTTATTGGCAGCAATCTAAAGAATTCTTAACACACACTGACCCTAAGTTAGCAAAGTTAATTCTCGAACATCAGCAATACAGTATTTCTTCTCGTGGTGAGGCTTTAGAAACTCTACTTCGATCAATAGTTGGGCAACAAATCTCAGTTCAAGCTGCTGCAAGTGTATGGGGAAAGTTAGAAAAAAAAATTGGCAAAATAAAACCAGAAAATGTAATTTTGATGAGCTTCGAAGAACTTAAGTCTTGTGGATTATCAAAACAAAAAGTTCAATACATAATCAATATTTGCAATCATTTTATAAACTTCTCAATTAAAGACCACTTATATTGGGAAAATCGCTCATTCGAAAGTATTTATGATGAATTAATCACTATCAAGGGAGTTGGCCCTTGGACTGCAGAAATGTTTGGAATGTTTTACCTATTGGAAAAAGATATATTTCCTATTAAGGATATTGGAATAATAAGAGCAATGAATCAGATTTATGGAGAAGGAAAACCCCTCAGCTTAGAAAAAATAATTGCAATTTCAGAAACATGGAGGCCATATAGAAGCGTAGCCTGCTGGTTTTTATGGCGCTCTATTGACAG
>JGI26118J46590_1000228_pt1 | contig 13524 bp, 9 predicted proteins | sample AOAMet_66_BLW_10_2_FD_46590 | JGI IMG/M metagenome (IMG submission 46590)
CACCTGTATGGTCCGGCATACGGGAATGAAAAATTTGATCTCATGAAGGCGTCTGATGCTTTCCTCTATCCGAGTCGTTGGGAGGGATTGCCCTTTGCAGTGGTTGAAGCCATGGCAGTCGGGCAACTCTGTTTGGTGACCCCGGCTTCCGACCCCGCTGGGTTGCTCGCTAAAGAAGGGGGGGGAGTCGTTTTCCCTTCAACAATTGAAGGGATTCGAGAAGGCTTGAGAGAAGGCATTAATCTTAGTGCCGATAAGCGAACTTCGTTACTCCAGATTTCAGCTGATATTGTTCGTGATCACATGACTTGGAACGTGATTGGCCGTATTGTTGAGAAGAGTTATCATAAGGTTTTGGAGTCAGATTAAATGGGCTTGGAATTCGAAAAGATCGCCGCGCTTGAAGATGTGGCCCGCGAATTGAATGATTCTGGACTCCGGTGGGCTGTCACGAATGGTTTGGGTGGATATCCTGACAGTATTGGGCGTGACTTAGATCTGATTGTTGAAGGCTCATTGGATCTTGCGGTCGGTCATGTGATCAAGGTCTTGGAATCCGCTGGGTGGGTTGTTTTGCCGAACCGTCAGGGTTGGATTTGGTGGATTGTGGCTTTTCGCGAAAGCTCAGATGGCTCACTGATTTCTCTTCAGGTCGATCTTTTCAAGCACTTGCAGTGGGCTTTTACCTGGGTGGTTGATAAAGTCTCAAACAAGGAAGATCTGATCCGCAGAGGGCCATTTTATGAAGATCCGGCAGCTGCGGTTGGCAAGCGCTTTATGCTTCATGCTTTATCAACGGGAGTAACCAAATTTCGTGAAAAACCTACCTACCTTGATTTTTCAGAAAGAGAGCTAGCGGTTTTACCTTCACTTCTCACAAGGCTCTCAGGTCGTCATTGGCCTGAGATTGTGAAAGCGGTATCTAGCAAAGATCTTACTTTGTTAAAAAGTGAGCTCGTTTCATTTCGGAGAAGGTGCTTTTTAAAGGCTATCTGGACTAAGCGTCCAATCGCCCGTCTTGCGAGCGCATTCCAAAAACAGTGGGTGGTAAATCTTTTTCCACGACAAGGGGCCCCGGTGATTGAGCTCACTTCTGGAGATGATGGTGAGTCGCGAAAGTTACTNGAGAAAATTACGGAAGAATTTCGCAAACTCGTTTATCAGGACGTCCGAGTTGTTGAAGATTCGTCTCAGAAAAAGGCGAGGCATTGGTGCCGACTGTCCTGTCTTCAGGTTGTCTTAGTNTTTGCAAATACCCCCGTTCCCGCCGGGCTCAAAGCTGAGATTACGGTAGCTCGCGATGAAGATGATCAGATTTATTGGAAATCCCAAGGGCTCGATTCGCGGAGCAACTTAGAAAGCACTAAAAACTTGAAAGTATTTTTGCTCAATTTCTTCAAAAAAAAATCCAGTATATTGAAGCAACGACATCCTTCTGTCATCCGAGCGGCTCGTTATTAATAAGCCTCGTTCCAATTATGAAAATACTCTCAGCCACAGCTTCGTTCCTAAAGATTATCAATAATAGAAAGGATGCCTTGTCCTTGTTGTAACAAATCTCCTTCCTCTTAGAATCGTTTTGATGAAATTGATAAGACACCTGAGTTGCCCTAGATTACCTAAATTTAAGAGAGCTGAGTTCACCGCTATTTTGGTTCGATAAGATGAGTCCTGATTAAAGTAGCTGAGTGTTTTGACGAATTGATTATTGAAACAAACTATTCCTGGTTCATGACTAAAGAGAGAATTATTGATTTTGTAGACGTTCCCGGAACGATTCTGCTAAGACCACATGATTTCGATAGCGAAGATGAAGGGGGTGACTATGATTTTCTTGAGGTTGGTGGCGATCAATTGGGTCTGAGGATTGAAGAAAAATTAGGGACTCCTCTGGTTAAAATAACTCGGACATACGTCCATCAGAGATACTATGAATGGGGACAGATTGATGTTCTGCCATCGCTGGAGTGGAATGGATTTAGATATGCTGATACGGAGGCCGTGATTGCCGCAGCAGTCGTTGGGGCGGATGGGATCCGAAGGCCCCGGTTGGGTCATGATGGGTTAATTTGCTGGCTAACAAGTCTACTTTGGGGGGGGTTCTACAAAGAGAAATACGATGAAATAATTACGAGGGCTGCACATGAAGATCGCGATTGTTTTTATCAAAGTCTTGAATGGGCGCTTGGCGTTGGATGGGCCGATGAAATGATGGAATGGGCTTTGAGAGGTGACGCGAGAAAGAGTGCGAAGCACGTCAAGAGTATTAGAAGGGCTCTTAAATGGAAACAGTTCAGGAGATCCGGAGGCGATACGATTTGCGGTGTTGTTCGACATTGGTGGTGTGAAGCCCTCCATCACTTAAAACCTCAACTGCCGATGCTTGCATTTGTGGGTCCGGATGGGAGTGGAAAGTCATCGGTCATTGAGGGAGTTTCCGAGAAGCTGAATCACATGGGATTACGGCAGAAATTTTTGCATTGGAGACCGTATGGAGTCCAAGGTCGTGAAGATTTGGGGCAACCGGTAAGTAATCCGCATGCGGATCCACCAAGAGGGTGGCTCTCTTCGACAGTCAAATTAGGAGTCCTGTTTTGGGACTGGTGGCTGGCTTCGCTTACGGTGCTGAAGCACGCTCGCGCAAAAACGTCTCTGGTTATTTCTGACCGTTACTACAATGACATGTTGGTAGATCCGGTCCGATACCGTTACGGCGCGGGTCTAGGCCTAGCTCGCCGGGTCTTTAAGATATTCCCCGAACCGGAGCTTGTGTTCGTTCTGGTTGGGGATCCGGAGATTATTCTTCCGCGGAAAAGGGAAATTCCCATGGATGTTCTTAGCCAACAGTTGGTTCTCTACCGGAATTTGGAAAGACGGCTTGGAGAGCGAGCGCGATTGATCAATGTCAACGATAGCCTTGAAGATGTCATCGAAGATGTCTTTGGTCACTTAAAGACTTATTTACGGGGAGAAAAGAAGAAGTCATTTAAAGCTGACATGAGCCGGCATTTACGGGTGGCTCAGTTCGTTCCGCACTATCCTTCGGTAGAGGGTATTTCCGCTTATTGTCGTGGTTTGTCCAAGGAAATGAATCTCATTTCTCCACGTAGCTGTCCTGTCATTACATTGAGGACAGAGCTTAAGAATCTATCCGGAGATGAGGAATTACTTCATTACCCCCATGATTCTCGGAATCCCATGAGCTTGCCAAAAAATCTAATTTTGGATCTCGAAAACAATGTTCACCAGCTTGATGGAGTGGTGTTTCATGGAGCCTATCACCCCAAAGTGGGAATGCTACGTCGTCATCTAACGCGGATTGGCATCCCGTTCATTTTTGTGCCGCATGATCCTTATGTCCCTGAGCTNACTCAGCACCATGCTTTGAGGAAGTGGGTTTTTTGGCACGCCTTTGAGAAGAGAACAATCAGGAACGCAGTAGCGGTTCAGCTATTGGCTGGTGAACATGAAAGGCCGCTCCGCGAACTGGGATTTGATATTCCTACAGAGGTCATTCCAAATGGCTGTGAACTCGAAACGATTTCAGAAATCCCAGACCAAGTAAGAATACCGGGAACGGGGGATCGCGTGCGCATTCAGTTTATTGGAAGAATGGATCGTAATCACAAAGGGTTGGACTTGTTAGTTGAAGCCTTCGGCCAGTTCGTGAGGGAGGAATCTTTTAATGAGGTTGACCTGATCCTCACGGGTAATGATTGGGAGGACAGAGAAGAGTTAGAGAACCTGTCTTTGAAGTTGGGTCTGAAGGGCCGGGTGTTCTTTACCGGACCCCGGCCCGAGCACTCGCTAGTCATTCATTCAGAGGCAGATGTCGTGATTCTTCCTTCTCGTTTTGATGGGTTTGGTTTGTGTATTGTAGAAGCGATGCTCGCAGCTCGTCCGGTCTTGGTCTCAAAACGTGCCGGGGTCTCAAGCCATGTTGATGATGCGGGTGGCGGCTGGTTGTTTGAGCCCACTGTGGAGGGCATAAAAGATGGGCTCGTTGAAGCCTGTCTTACGAGATCGGAATGGCCGGGAATGGGCGAGGCCAATCGTGACTATGTGGTTAATAATTTGACGTGGAAACAAGCGGCTCAAAAGACTCTTGATATGTATCGCCGGCATTTCTGATGAAGATGGACTTAAAAGATAAGGGAATCTTGGCACCTCTGGGTTTTGATGAACATGGAGATGGTTCGTGGAGAGTTCTTAGGAGAGGAGGACATATCCTTCTCTTAGTTCCGGATTGCGCTGCATCAGTCAGCAAGGGATTGCAGCTATATCGTCCACAAAGACTTCCGGCGCGCTTGTTTGTTGGTGCGGTTTCAAGGTTTCCATTTGGCCGGTTATTCTTGAAGCGAATTAAAGGATCCATATTAAGCGGCGCTGCCATTCAAACTGTGCTTGATACAACAGAAGCCACCTTGGTCTGTCTTCTTCTTGGAAACCCCTCTCAAGAGGAACGGCGAATCATCCTCCTCGCTGAAACTGGAACCGGACATCATTTTATTATCAAGTTGGGTTGGGGTGTTCTCGCGGTAGAGAAGATATCTCGGGAGCGAAAATTTCTGGAAATGAATGCTGGAAGAAATGCTGTTATCCCTTCGCTAACTAATGTTTGGAGCGAGAACCAATGGGAGGCTTTTGCGATTCCTTACTTTGATGCCCCGGGAGATGTTCCGTTTGAGAAGGTCTGTGAAGTCCTTAAGTCTTGGTGTCCTGATTCTCCTGCTGTTCAGCTCTCGAGTTTGGATGAATGGATGGGAGTAGTTTCGCAAATTTCGGATGAGAAGGAGCGCGAATTTTTGATCAATCGGTCCGCTGGGCTGAGGATCAAAAAATCGCTGAGTCATAGAGATTTTGCTCCCTGGAATGTTCTTTCCTCTAAAAATGGGGATGTGTCCGTTATCGACTGGGAGTTTGGAAGAGAAGAGGGTGTTCCGGGATGGGATCTTGTTCACTATCTGTTTCTTTCGGCCCATTTGGTTGACCGTCTTCCTGCGAGCGAGGCGAGTATTCGTGTTGTCGATTTATTAGAGTCAAAAGCTAAGTGCGTGGAGCTTGTCAAATATTGGGGTTGGGCTGGGAATGTTGATTTGCTGGTTAAAAGTTATTTTTACTCAATGAGTGAGCAGTTGGAGAATTTTGCTGAATTAGCTGGGGAGATTCATGCTGCCTAAAAATTTTGGATGAGTTATGAAAGACCGCCCTGTCATATTACTTTCCGCATATGGTTGTGAACCTCACAAAGGTTCGGAAGGAGGAGTTGGTTGGAATTGGGCGTTACAGCTTGCCAAGGGTAGCGAGGTCCATGTGGTGACCCGAGAAGCACGACGGCCCGCAGTGGAAGCTTTCTTGAATNAGCATGGGCTCGAAAATCCCAAATTTATTTATGTCGAATTGCCTCAGTGGACCTTGAAGTTTAAAGAAACTAATCTGGGAATGAACATTTATTATATGTTCTGGCAGTTAGTTTGTTGGTGGAAATGCCGGTCTTTAGTAGACGAGCTTGAAGTGGATATCGCTCACCATGTTAGCTTTATGAGCCTTACCCGTGGGTCGTTTGTTCCTTTTTTGGGCGTAAAGTCGGTCATTGGTCCGATTGGGGGATTACAGACGGTTCCGAAAGCGGCAAATCCAGTCATAAGAAGTCGCATGATGGAGGCTATTCGAACAGTGGCCGTAAAGTTTTTTCGTTTTAATCCAGTAGGACTTTTAACGGCCTGGAAAGCTGATTTGCTTGTGATGGCAAATGGGGCCAATCAGAAGGTCATGCCTAAAGCTATTCGAGATAAAGCTGTGACTGGTTTGCAGATAGGGACTCCAATTATTGCCGCTCGGCCTTGTCCTGATCTGGAAGGCCCTATCGTTTTTCATTGGTCGGGGCGTTTTGTGGATCACAAGGGCCTTGAACTTTTAATACGAGCAGTTGGTCACCTTAAAACTACTTCTCCAGATGTATACAAGGAGGTGAGAGTGGTTGTCTCGGGAAGTGGGCCTTTAGAGAAATTTTATCGAGATTTGATAGCCGAGCTTGGACTTGAAGAGGCCTTTGAGTTTCTTGGGTGGGTGACGTTGGATGAAATGAATGCGATTTGGGATCGCAGCCATGCCTTTATTTTTACGAGCCTCCGCGAGACAACTGGAATGGCTCTTCAGGAGGCGATGATGAGGGAGGTCGCGCCTATCGTGATCGATAATGGAGGTCCTGGTGAAATGGTTACAGATGAGAGTGGGGTTAAGGTTGCCGGGGAAAACTTAGAAGAGCTTGTGTCCCATTTGGCGAACGCGATGATGGCCTTGGCACAAAACCCTGCACGGGGAATTGAAATGGGCGTAAATGCGCGTGAGCGTGCCCTCAAGCACTATTCATGGGATGCTGTGGGATCTCAAATGCTAGATCTTTATAAAGCCCTCTTAGACGGCCAAAAACCCGAATTGAAATGAATATATTTCAAACATCTACCGCCTTTTATCCCAGTATGGGAGGAGCCCAGCTTCATTGGTTTACGATTGGTAAGATGCTGGCAGAACGAGGGCATACTGTGACGGGTTGCGGGCAGTGGAAAGATCATCGAAATCGCTACTTGATCGACTCAACCTTAAAGGCTCCGTGGGGTGACGATGTCTATGAAGCGGGCCCCATTAAGGTTCATCGTTATCAGCCGAGTGGTTTTGCGAGAGCCTGGATGGCTCCTCTCTTACCCCTCTGCCTGCCTTTACCTGAGATTGGTTATCCCCTCATCAGCCGTTACTTCGCGGGCAAGATGAGGCAAATGGATTTTAAGCCTGATGTTGTGATGAATATCCGCATCGGGCGGGAGCATTTTTCTTGGGCGTCTTATCATGTTGCCAAAAAACGGGGAGTGCCTTTCGTCATTTGTCCGAATTATAGCCCACGGATGCAAAGTAAGTTTGGGCAAGTAGTGATGCGGAATTTTTTTCGTCTCCTGAGAGCTGCGGATGGTGTGGTGGTATTTACTCCTGCCGAGCGGGATGAGATGATCCGGCTCGGGGTTAAATCAGAGAATATTCTTTTAATTGGGGTTGGACCATTACTTGCAGATGAGTGGGACACTGGAGCCTTTCGCCGGGACTATGGCATTAAGGATAAGATGGTGCTCTTTCTGGGGCAGAAGTTGGAATATAAGGGTTTCGATACCCTGATTGAGGCGGCCCCCAAGGTTTGGGAAAAGCACCCTGAGACAAGCTTCGTTTTTATTGGGCCCCATTATCCTGGAACGAAGGAGGTTTTTAATAAGATCAATGATCCAAGGATCGTGGATATTCCAAGGATTGATGCTTTTGATCCGATAAAAGTGGCTGCTTTAGATGCTGCGAATGTCTTTGCTCTCCCCTCACGACAAGAAGGAATCGGGGGAGTTTACATTGAGGCATGGGCGCTTAAGAAGCCTGTGATTTCATGCAAGATTCCCTTTCTTACTATCCGTGATGGAATCGATGGAGTGATGGTTCAGCAAGATGCAGATCTTCTTGCAGACAAACTTTCATGGTTTCTGGACCACCCGGAAGAAGCAGAAAAAATGGGGCAGGCGGGATTTGAGAGGGTTCAAGATGAATACAGCTGGGAGCTTATTGTCTCCAAGGTTGAGGGATTTTTCAAAGAACTGATTAAGCGCAAATATTAGCAAATAATGGAAAAGAAAAAAGTAGTGGTTGTTGCGGGCACGCGACCAGAGGTCATTAAAATGTCGTCGGTCTATATGGAGTTACAGCGGTCAGATTTGTTAGAGCCTGTCTTTCTTTCAACGGGGCAACATCGTGAAATGTTAGCTCAGGCTTTTGGGGCTTTTAATCTAGTACCTGACCATGATCTAGAGTTGATGAAGCCTGGCCAAGATCTTACTGGTTTGACCGCGCGTGTTCTGCAAGCGGTAGGCGCGTATCTTGAGGAGACTCGTCCGGATGCCGTGTTAGTTCAGGGCGATACGACGAGCGTCTTAGCATCGGCCATGGCGGCCTTTTATCAGAATATTCCGGTTGGGCATGTTGAGGCTGGGCTTCGGACCTACGACATGCAATCGCCATGGCCCGAAGAAATGAACAGGCGTCTGGTTTCTCCACTTTGTCGTTGGCATTTTCTCCCGACCGAGGTGAGTAAGGCGAATCTCTTAAATGAGAAGATTTGCGAAGCCAGTTGTCATGTGACGGGAAATACTGTCATCGATTCGCTTTTGTGGATGAGCAACAAGGTGAATGCTGAAGAAGATCGAAGCGTGGCCGTAGCGGAGCGGCTCAATATCCCGGTCTTTTTTCGGGAGAATTTCCTAGAGCAAAAAGATAAGCGTTGGATTCTTGTGACGGCCCATCGTCGTGAATCGCACGGAGGTGGTTTTGATGATATTTGCAAGGCACTTCGGCAGTTGGCGGAAGACCACCCTGGGGTGGGAATTCTCTACCCGGTTCATTTAAACCCAGCGGTGCGGGAGCCTGTGATGGAGCAACTCGGAAACCACGAGCGCATTGCTTTGGTAGAACCTGCAGGCTATGAAGATTTTGTCTGGCTGATGAACCGTTGCTACTTTGCTTTAAGTGATTCTGGTGGAGTGCAGGAGGAAGCCCCGAGTCTCGGTAAACCGGTCTTGGTAATGAGAGATACCACCGAGCGTCCGGAGGGAGTCGAAGCTGGGACTTGCGAATTGATAGGAACCGATCCTAAAAAGATTTGCACGGCAGCTCGTGTGCTTCTGGAAGAGGGCGCTGAATATGAGCGGCGAAGCCAACTTAAGAATCCTTATGGTGATGGCAAAGCGGCAAAGCGAATTAGAACAATTCTTGAAGCTTCGCTATAAACGACAATAAACTTAGATTTTATTTACTTATCAATTTAATGGAATTCATCGATTTAAAATCCCAGCAAGCTCGCATTAAAGCGAAAATTGATCAGCGTATTCAAGATGTCCTGAGCCATGGCCGTTATGTGATGGGACCTGAGTTGGATGAGTTGGAAGAACGGCTGAAAAACTATGTAGGCACGAGACATTGCATCGGAGCGTCAAGCGGCACTGACACCTTGCTGATTGCTATGATGGCATTGGGGATTGGGCCAGGAGATGAGGTGATTACGGTGCCTTTCACATGGATTTCGACAGCCGAAATGATTGCGCTGATTGGCGCGACTCCTGTGTTTGTTGATATTGATGAAACGACCTGGAATATGGATGTTTCAAAACTGGAATCGGCAATTACCGAAAAGACGAAAGCGATTATGCCGGTTGGGATTTTTGGTCAGACTGCTGATATGACAGGGATCAACGAAATTGCGTCCCGGAACGGAAATCTTCCAGTCATTGAAGATGCCGCGCAATCCTTCGGTGCCACTCATCATGGCAAAAAGTCAGGTGGGCTTTCGACGATTGGATCAACCTCATTTTTTCCTTCTAAACCTCTGGGTTGTTATGGAGACGGGGGAGGGCTGTTCACTAATGATGATGAGTTGGCTGAAAGAATGCGCCACATCCGGGTGCATGGCCAAACGGAAAGGCACCATCATCCCATTTTGGGAATCAATGGTCGCCTTGACACATTGCAAGCTGCGATCCTTCTCGAAAAACTTGAGATTTTTGATGATGAAATTTTGAGAAGACAGAAGGTGGCCCAAGCCTATGGAGATGGAATTAGAAATTCATCTGTTACGCTTCCGAAAGTGGGGCCAGGGAATACCTCCGTGTTTGCTCAATATACGATTCTATCATCGAATCGTGATGCGCTTTCGGCTTCTCTGAAGGAGGCCGGAATTCCTTCCGTGAGTTATTACGCAGTACCACTTCATTTGCAGCCTGTCTTTGATGGCCTTGGCTGTAAGAAGGGCCAATTTCCTGTTACGGAAGATGTGGCATCACGTGGCCTGAGTTTGCCAATGAATCCATACTTGAGTGAGGAAGAGGTGGCTGCTGTGTGTGACGTGATTGTTACTGCAGAAGTTTAGGCATCAAAAAANATAAAAAGCTTTAGAAGCGAAAAGCGGTTCCCAAGGGGACCGCTTTTGTTTATCTAGCCTTCAGTTTCAATGATCGAGATCACGATGTTTATACGCTCTAAGACTTTGGGCTTTTTATGTATCACCATATCGTTGATTCACACCGCTTTTGGTCAACTTGATTTTAATAATGATGGTCTAAGCGATCTTTGGACTGAAGTCTATAAAGCACATAATTTATCAGCGGAAGCTGATACTGACGGAGATGGTTATAGTAACCGATTTGAAAGTGAAATCGGTTCTGACCCTTTCGATCCTAAATCTTATTTTGGGCTGAATAGTTATCGGTTTGAATCAAATAACACTCTTTTGATTCTCGATTTTCAGGTGGTCAAAGGAGTGAGGTATTTAATTGAATCGGCTAGGGAATTGGGGCCACAAGCTATTTGGAGACCTGAGACAGTGATTAATTCTAACGAGAATGGCCCTCTTGTTCTTGAGCAGTTTATTGATAGGAGCACTGACTCAACTCGATTTTTCCGGGTGAGGCAGGTGATTGACGAAGATCGAGATGGTTTGACCTCATGGGAAGAATGGCAACTCGGATTAGATGATCGAGATCCTCTGAGTAATGGAGGGGAAAGCTCTGATTTTCATTGGGCTGTTGATCGTCATTTGGTTGGGCTGGATCTCGAATTGCGTGATTCTGTTGTACCCATCGTATTTGGGCTTAATTTCGAGGTGCGCAAGCCCGTCGTTTTCAAAGGAATTGCTCGCACCCCGGAGGAGGTTTCTAGATTTCTAAATCAGGCGACCTTTGGCCCGACCTTTGATATGATTCAGGATTTACATAATTCTGGTGAATCATTTGCTGCCTGGATTGATTCTCAAATTACGATGTCCCCAACTTTGATTACCGAGTCAATGGAAAGGGAAGTAATGGGTGGAGCTATTAGAAATCATCAATTGTTTCACCGGGGGTGGTGGCGGGCCACGGCGAAGGGGGCCGATCAACTTCGTCAAAGGATGGCTTTTGCGCTCAGTCAGATATTGGTTGTTTCAGGACAAGGTTCGGATGTCGTGAGAGGAAGCCCTGAAGCGGCAAGCGCCTATTATGAGATCCTGCAAAATCAAGCGTTTGGAAATTACGCAGATTTATTGGAAGCGATAACCTATAACCTCGGGATGGGAAGCTATCTGGGGCATCTAAGAAATCAGAACGAAGATCCCGAACTAAGAATTTTTCCGGATGAAAATTACGCGCGGGAGTTGATGCAACTTTTTTCTATCGGCTTGTGGGAATTAAATGAGGATGGGTCGAGGAGGTTCGACCATATTGGGAAAGCGATTCCAACTTATACGAACTTCCATATCACAGAGTTAGCCAAGGTGATGACTGGATTTAACTGGGGCGGGACCAATAGTTTTTACGAATATAAGAACCGGCCTGATCTTCCGATGACAATCTGGGAAACCCATCATGAGAGGGGAGAAAAATTTCTTGTTAATGGAGGATATCTTCCTGCCAATATGAAACCTGCGAAAGATGTTAGAATTGCGATTGAGAATTTGGTAAATCACCCCAGCGCGGGCCCCTTTATCGGGCGATTACTCATCCAAAGATTTACAACGAGTAATCCTTCGCCTGCCTATATTCGAAGGGTTTCTCGTGCATTTTCGGATAACGGAAAGGGGATAAGGGGTGATTTAGGAGCAGTCATCAGATCAATCTTATTGGATCCCGAAGCTCGTAGTCAGTCTATTAGTCGAGGGGAAAGACACGGAAAAATGAGAGAGCCCTATCTTACTTATGCTCATTTGTCTCGGGCATTTTCGTCAAAAAATGAAGATGATGTTTTCTACATTCTTACCGATGACCACCTAGATTATTTTGGGCAGAGACCATTAATGTCACCCACCGTCTTTAATTTTTATTCGCCAAATTATCAGCCAGCAGATGAAGCGGGCGAGGTAGATTTTTTTGCGCCCGAGTTTGAGATTTTGACGCCCCTGCGCTCGGTGCTTTGGCCGAACTTACTTAGGAAAAATATTGAATTAGGTTTTGCGTACTCTCCAGACTTTACTCACCTGACAAGGGACCATGATTTCACAATCGAACGTGCGCTGATTAACCATCCCGAAAACTTAGTGGATCGCCTTGATCTAATTTTCACTTATGGAACTTTGAAGCAAGAGACGAGACAGATCATTTTGAACATGATGAATGATGCCGGATTGGACAGTGATGAAAAAAAGCTATGGACAGCGATTTATGCGGTCATGACTTCTCCCGANTATGTGATTTTGAGATGATGAAGAAAGAAAACCATCGTGGGAATAGCGGATANACAAGGCGTGATTTTCTTGGTGAGGCTAGNTGTGCTGCCCTTTCTGGTAGTGCTGCTTTTAGCAGTATTCTGAACCTTAGCCTTTTGGGTGACCTGGCCGCGGATGAACTACCAGTAGGAGACGACTACCGAGCGCTGGTCTGCGTCTTTCTCTCTGGCGGGCATGATTCCTTTAATATGTTGGTGCCTAGAGGTGCGGATAAATATCAGGAATATGCCGAGATTCGTCGAAATCTTTCCCTCTCGCGTGATGATCTACTGCCACTCTCTGATTCAGAGGAAACCGAGCAAGAACTTGGTCTGCACCACGAGCTTCACAAGACTCGTGATGCTTTTGACAGTGGAGATCTGGCCTTTGTGGCAAATGTAGGGACTCTTCAGCAACCTGTAACAAAGGATAATTATAATCTATCGCCCCAATTTTTGCCAGATGGTTTGTTTTCTCATGCGGACCAACAAAAGCAGTGGCATACTTCTCTACCAGATCGTTCATCGACGAGTGGCTGGCTCGGAAGACTTTCTGCGACACTGCAAGATCTGAATCAACCTGAAAGCTTTGCATCTGCGATCTCAGTTGCTGGTGTTAATCTCATTCAAACATCTCCGGGAGTCTTGCCTTACGTGATTGGAAATGAGGGGAGTAAGGGATTGGTTGATTGGAACAACCCAAATTGGGCGATTGGAAGGTCAGTAGTGAGTAGCCAGCTTGATTTGGAATATGAAAATCTTCTACAGCAGATCTTTTTGAGCCGGAAGAAAGATGCTTTAGAAAGAAATAAGGTGTTTTCTGAGGCAGTAGAAACTGTCGATNTAGATGGTGTTCAAATTGGCGGAGGTTCNTTGGGGGATCAGCTTAAGATGGTTTTAAAAACTATTCGGGTAAGAGCGGCATTGGGTGTACGCCGCCAAACATTTTTTGTGGAATTAGGGGGGTGGGATTTGCACTCACTGTTAATCAAACCTCATCGTCTGCTTTTAAGGCAGCTTGATGATGCTCTCGGTGATTTTCAAAAAGCTTTGAATGCTGATGGGTTGGCAGATCAAGTGACAACATTTACGGCATCCGATTTTGGGCGGTCTTTGACCTCTAATGGTCAAGGAAGTGACCATGGTTGGGGAGGTCACCAGATAGTTGTGGGGGGCGCTGTTGATGGGGGCCGGATCTATGGAGAATATCCTGAGCTTTATGAGGATAATCCTCTCGACGTTGGAAGAGGGAGAATTATCCCAACAACT
>JGI26118J46590_1000237_pt1 | contig 13143 bp, 9 predicted proteins | sample AOAMet_66_BLW_10_2_FD_46590 | JGI IMG/M metagenome (IMG submission 46590)
AGCAGAAGAACCAGCCGAAGAAGCACCTTCCGACTGGTCCAATGGCGAAGACCCTTGGGCAGAGTGAGGCGTTCGAATGGCTGGCTTGGCCCATGGGGGCCACGCACCTGTCCTGATTACGTTCATGATGGGCGTCAGCTCAATCATAGTTGGAACGCTCATCGATCCTCTAAGCGGCCTCATTCCATTGTTCGGTATTCTTTGTATCATGGCTTCTGCCTTTCTCGTCAACTTTTGGCGGGACCCAGACCGTCCGATTCCCAAGCAACCAGGTGTGCTCGTCTCCCCTGCTGATGGCCATGTGATGTTCATCCGTCGTGAACGAGCAACAGGTCGCAGACCCTCAAAGGAAGCCTATGCCTCAGGCGCAATCGAACATGATGCACTTACGGGTGACTGGGTGGCCGAACCATGCGATCACCCTCTCGAGTTCACGACAGAACAGCGATTTGAAGCAGTGGAAAAAGGCGAAGAATCCGATGATGATGTGATTCGGGTGGCCATTTTCATGTCACCACTCGATGTCCATGTGAACCGTTCACCAATGGCTGCAACGATTGAACGGATGGAGCACCGAACTGGGAAAGGCATGAAGCGAGGCCCATTCAAAGCCGCCTACAAAAAAGAAAGTGAATTCAATGAACGCGTCCGAACTGTGTTCCTTAATGATGAGGGCCACCGCATCGAAGTCACTCAAATTTCAGGCGCACTGGCTCGCACTATTGTGCCGTGGCAAGGCATTGGCGATCAACTGCGCCGTGGGCAACGGTTCGGTATGATTCGTCTCGGATCNCGGGTAGATTTGCGCGTCCCAGCCGCTGGTTTCACNCCCGCAGTGGTCTCTGCNGAGGTGAAGGATGAAGCCCATCCGAAAGGCCAATTTGTGCAAGCTGGAACAACTGTTTTGTTCACCCCGAAGGCATGAGTCGCGTCGGTGGATTGAAACATATTCGGCCAGCCACAGAACCAAAGGGGGCCTCTGATGACGAACAAAAAATCACTCACACTTGTCGGCGATGGCAGCAAAGGTGCCCGTATCCATGACATCGTGAAGGCCCCTGCAAACACACCATGGGCGAAAGCAAGGCANCAGTCTTGGGANGCAAGTGAACCAGCAACGGTGTANTACACTCCTGAAACCATGGCGGATGGAACGCCGTGCAGCGCAGTCACNGTCATTTTGCGAACCAAAGGATGCCATTGGTGGTGGTCCAGTGGTTGCACATTCTGCGGATATTTCAACGACACAAGAGACGACGTGACCAACGAAGATTTGCACGCTCAATGGGCTTATGCGAAAACCAAATTCGACGATTTCAAAGGTCATGCAATGGTCAAGGTGTACACCAGTGGTTCGTTGCTCGAGGATCGGGAAATTCCCGTGGCTTTCCAAGAAACGGTCCTTCGTGACTGCCAAACACTCGGCAAGGAACTGATTGTTGAGTCACGTTGCGAACAGTTGACTGAAGAGAAGTTGGCATGGGCCACATCAATCAACACAAGTTTCGCAGTCGCCATTGGCCTTGAAGCGTATGATGATGAAGTCTTGAGGTTCCACGTCAACAAAGGATTCACGATAAAATCGTGGGACAGAGCGGTTGCTAACCTCAAGAAATTCGACATTCGAGTGAAGACCTATTTGATGTTCAAACCACCGTTCATGAACGAAGCAGACGCACTTCTTCATGGCGTGAAGTGGATCGAAGATGTCGCCGAACGAAGCGACGAAATATCGGTCAATCCCATGAACATCCAGCGTGGCACCATCATCGATCGTTTGCACAGGCACAATGAATACCGCCCGCCTTGGCTATGGTCTCTTGTTGAGATGATTCGGCGAGCCCACCCTACGATTCATCCACAAAACACTGGGAATGGCGGTGAAGGCCAGGTAAGTCGTTTAATCGTACACCCGACTGCGGGTGGACGCGTTCGTGGAGCACACAACTGCGGCGCATGTGACTCGCATGTTGTTGCTGCGATCGAACGCTATGCCGTTTCAGGTGAGTTACAAGAATTCGAAGGCCTTGCTTGTGAATGTGAGAAAGCATGGGCAGAAGAGGTCGCATTAGAGCACGCCCTCCCCACGCCACTCGGAATTTCGAAGCCTCGTCGTGGCAATGTTTTGGATGCCCTCCGGGCTCCTTGATTGGCTTCCAGCAATCCGTCCGATTGCTGTTGTGAGGGTGTGAATCTTTATGACCGCTGTACCGGTGGGCGGATTGACCCCTATGGGGTCATGTTCGGGTGAACCTCATGACAAACACAACCAGTCTTCCTGATGTAACCGTTGGAACCGGTGAACCGGCCTCCAGCCGAATTCTACTGACCCTCTTTGCAGTCGGCGTTATTGGCATGCTCGCGTTGTTCTCAAACGTCTTCGGCTGGGACAACATCCCATTGCTCGGTGAACTCGTTCCGCTCATCGGTAACCTCGGTGGAAGCGGCATCTGGTACTACCTCATTGGCCTCTTGGTTGGTTTGGGCGCCATCGTTGCCTCACTCTTGGCAGAGGTTATCGTCGATTAGGAGGTGTGATGTATGGAAACTGTACTCATTATGTCCGGCCTTATGGTCGCCACCCTCCTCATCACTGCAAACTACCTTGTGAAAGGCATTGGGGGCATGAGCGCCCCTCTGCAACAGATTGGTCTTTTCCTTCTCAACAAAGCTCCGGCAGGCATCATCGATCTGTTCAGCGATGAAGCAGGAAGCGGCAGCAAAACATGGATTCGCTTCGGTATGGTTTGGTTCCTCCTTGCATCAATCGGAGCCTTCCTCGGTCTTTGGCACAGTTACGATGGCGCTGCTNTGGATTCCCTCGCAAGCATTGGCTGGTCCTACGACGACGGTTCCATGCTCACGGATTACACCAATGTGTTTTTCCACACTGCCTTGAATTACATGCTTGTTGGTGGTGCTCTTGTAGCAGTCGCACGAACAGCAAAGGGGCGTCTTGCAAGTGAAAAGAGTGCATCCATGGTAGCACTCCTCCTCACTGCTTCAACCGCAGCCTACCTCGCTCTTCCGGCGCTTCTTTCCTTTGTCTCGCTTGACAATGAAGCTGGCATCATCGAAGGCGTCACCAACGTGTCCTCCCTTGTCGTAGGGTCCNTGCTTCATGTGGCGATTCTGATCAACGTNTTGATCACCGTGGCAAACCGTGAATCCGACGACCTTTCACCAACGACCTGGTTCCTCGTGCTTGCATTGGTNGCCAAAATTTCCGCAGGACTGATTGCCTTCTTCGGCGAACTGGCAGGCTCCACTCAAACGGTCTGGATGGCTGAGCATGTCCTCACTGGCTGGGTTCCTTTGGCCCTCATCTTCGGACTGGCTTACCACATCATCCCATACACCACCGGATCACCGATTTGGTCTGAAAGCATGCTGAAGGTCAACATGGCTCTCCTGTTTGTGACGGTTCCACCGTTCTTTATGACCGCAGCTACGAGCGCTGAGTTGTTGCAAAACCTTGGTGCTATTCTCCTGACACTTGGTATGCTTCCACTCTTTGCAGGTTCAGTCAACCTGCTCGTGACCGCAAAGTCGAACGCTGCTGCAGTGGTCAAGAGTCCTGGCGCATTCGCTGCAACCGGCGCTATGCTTCTCATCCCAATCTACACCATTGGCGGTTACTTCACAAGCATGGATGTCTTTGTCGGCCTCGGCAATCTTGGCACCATGGCTACAACCGTTGATCAAGGCTTCATGTACACCGTTGGAGGATTGATGATGCTCGCAAGCGTCTTCACGGCCTACCCATTGGCAAGCGGAAAGCAACTTGCGAATGCCTCAAATGCTCAACTCGCCGTTTGGCTCACCATGATTGGGGGACTCACCTCAACCATCGTTCGCCTCATGGGCAATTTCACCTCACAAGCAGTGAGTAACTCAGGTGTCGAAGACGCAGTGGCCTCTACAGGCGGCTTCCTCCTTGTGTCCTCTGCTTTGTACTACCTGTGTGCGATCGCAGCCATCATGGCAGCGCTCGTGATGATTCGTACCGGCACCCGTGGCAATGCAGACGCAGCTACCACAACCGCAACCAGCGACATCAATGCCTACTCTTTGGTCGAAGGGACCACTACCATTCGTACCCTTCTCAGTCGCGGTGTCGGCATTGACACCGAACTCAACGTTGGTCACACCGAGGATGATTCTGGTGCTACCATCATTGCAGTGGGTGCACATCTTCACAACGATGAGGTCACAGAGTTCCCAGCTGAGGCAAAGGAAACGCCTGAAGAACTGGTCATGCTCGCAGATTACCTTTCCCAATCAGACCAGTCTATCTTCCAGTTCTTCCAGTCCATTGACTTGGACAACTCCGGCACAGTTGACGGATTTGAATTCCAGAGAGCCCTCAAGAACGCAGACATTGCGAACCTCCCTCCATGGGAAATGGGAGCCTTGCTCGAAGCAGTCGATCTTGACGGTGATGGAAAAATCAACTTGCCTGAACTTGACATCGCTTTGACCATGATCCGAAGCAAGCAATCCTCCAACGAGGAAGAGTGAAGCCACTGAGGGCGTGAACAAGGTGCGTATCGGCCTTGTCGGCAAACCAAACGTAGGGAAGTCGACCTTCTTTAGCGCTGCAACATTAGCGAAGGTTGACATTGCCAACTATCCTTTTTGTACGATTGAACCAAACGTCGGGGTGGCTTTTGTTGCTGCCCGCTTGCCCTGTCCTTGCAAGGACATACGAGAAAAGCTCGAACAAGAAGGGCGCCTCGAGCCAGCATCCCAAGATGACCCTCGTCGAGGGAGTTTGTGCGAGCCGAGAACTGGTTCGTGCATCGGCCACATGCGCCTCGTTCCTTGCTTCTTNGTNGACATCGCTGGCCTCGTTCCAGGGGCAAGTGAAGGACGAGGTAGAGGAAATGCATTCCTTGCTGACCTCGCCAACTGCAACGCATTGATTCAAGTTGTTGATGCAGCAGGGAGCACCGATTTAGAAGGCAATCCACAGGGGCACAACCAAACAACAGAGGTGGCNCGTGCTCGCGTCATTGAAGAGATTGAATTTCTTGGTTTGGAACTCGATGCTTGGATTGCTGGCTTGTTGATGGATGGATGGGTGCGAGGCGTTCGACGCGTCCAAGCGGAAGGCGACAAGGGCCTTGTTTCTTTTATTCACGAACGCCTTACGGGGCTTGGGGCAACCTTGCAATCCGTTGGATTGGCCCATGAAGCGTTCCGCTCGCAACACACAACGCTTGGCTCACCTTGGGATTGGGATCTCTCAATCATTGCCTCGCTTGCTGTGCANTTGCGAAAGGCGTTGTTCCCAATTCATATNGCAGCCAACAAATTTGATGTTGCGCCAGCACAAGTCTTGGATGGCGTGGTTGCAAATGGATGTATTATCCCATGTATGGCTGATGTTGAACTTGGCCTGCGTCGTGCAGCTGGAGCCGATCTCATTGAGTACACTCCCGGNTCAACCACCTTCTCATTCAGCGATTCCACTGCGCTCAACGAAGCCCAATTGAAGGCGCTTGATCACATGAAAGAGCGGCTTGAAACGAACGCTGGCACTGGCGTGGCGACCATGCTTGACACAGTTCTGTTTGACGAGTTAGAACACATTGTGGTGTATCCAGTTCAAGACGAGAATCGGTGGACAGATGGCGATGGAAAGCTCCTGCCCGACGCGTTCGTTGTACCTGCAGCCATACAAGCCAAAGCTCTGGCATACAAAGTTCACAGCGACCTCGGTGACGGATTCATCCGTGGCGTTGATGGCCGAAGTCGGAGGGTTGTCGGTGCAGAACACGAACTCCAAGATGGAGACGTGTTGAAGATTCACGCCAAATCGTGATCAGTGGCCTTTTGGTCGGTCGTATGCTGGTGTTAAACGGGCCATGTCTCCAGAGTATTGGCCACCTCGGTAGATGAACCAGACCGGGGTTGCCAATGTGATTGCCAAGAGAAGGAGAAGAAAGTAGATGCCCCACGGTTGAATGTCTTTGAGCACCATGATCCACAGCGTCCATAGCAACGGAATGTAGAGGAAAATACTGTAGCGACGGGCCATGATTTGAAGGCGAGCGCTGCCCAATCCACCATCATACATGTTCGCAGCCTCGTCTTTTGAGATGAGGCCTTTTTCGACACCACATCGGACACAAACTTGTGTGTTTGGCCCATTTCCATGGATGAATTGTTCACGTGGGTACGTGCTTGAACAATGACGGCAGGTTGGCATGGTCTTCCCTCAATCCNTTCCACTCGCTCACGATTCTTCAAGCATCCGCTCTCATCCCGAGGAAATTGCTCAGCACATTGATTCCATTTTCCGAGCCAACGGATTCTGGATGAAACTGAACACCAAAGATTTGCTTTTCTGGATGTTGGACGCCCATGATGTCCCCCGTCGTTTCATTCCATGCCACTTGATTGAGCGAGGAAGCGCCTTCATTGGTCAATACGAGCGAATTGTAGAGTGTGAATGAATGAGGCGAGGTGAACCCCTCGAACAAACGCCCATCGCTATGTCGGATGCTTCTTGGCGAGCCATGCACAGGCCCTGTTGGCACTTTGATAAGTTCCATTCCGGCAGCCAGCCCAAGTGCTTGGTGCCCCAAGCAAATTCCAAGAACAGGTTGTTCGATGTGCCCCTCGATTGCAGACGTGGCGATTTGCATGGTGATAGGCGAGTCTTTTGGCTGACCCGGCCCAGGTCCAAGCACAATGTGGCTTGGATTGATCCTCGAAAGAATGGATTGTGCCTCATGCGCTTGCAGTGAGGCGGTGGAAGATCTCGANTGGTGAACGANGACATCGTGGCCCAATCCTGCAATGGCGTGTGCGATGTTGTGTGTGAACGAATCGAGGTTGTCGACNAAGAGCACNGCCCCTTCGGTTTCCATCGAACCGTCATCGATTCGGATTGAACCTTGCTCCGTTGCAACAGGTGCCGGCTCCACTTCGAGGGAATGAATTTCTAATTCACCTGTTGGGAGGCTTTCTCGTTGTTCAACATGCCAACCACACGCCTTGCGAAGTGCAGCAGCCTTCCATTTCGCTTCCTCTACTTCGCTTTCAGGTAAAGATCCAATCGTGATTCCTCCACCGGCAGCAATCGCTCCAAACCAACGTGCTCTGTCTTTTGTTGCGATCAACGTCCGAATGAGGATGTTCCAAGCGCAGGCGCCTGAATGAAGGTCAATCCAACCAATGGAACCAGTCCAGAACGAACGAGGTCGTTGTTCCAATTCGTCGATTGTAGCACACACGACGGTTCGTGGGCACCCTGTGATGCTTCCACCAGGGAACACCGCTTGGAGTGCATCGAGCGAAGTTTGTCCCTCGGATAGCGTTCCAACCACTTGTGAGACAAGGTGCTGAACATTGGCGTATGCTTCGACATCGAACCGTTCGATTCGAACGCCTCCAACATCACTGACGGCTCCCAGATCATTGCGCATGAGGTCGACAAGCATTCTGTGCTCTGCTCGTTCCTTCTCATCGTTGAGCATTTCATTTCTGAGCAGCACTTCTGCCTCTTTGGTGGACCCACGTGGTCGAGTCCCCTTGATTGGTGCTGTTCGTACGATGTCNCCATCCGATTGGAGCANCGATTCTGGCGATGAACTGACAAGCGCCAGTTCGAGGTCTTCGGCACAAAGGTATGCGGAAAATGGTGCAGGATTTGTCGTGCATAATTCCTCAAAGATTGTTCTCGGGTGTCGACTCAGTTGCCCTTCCCACCAACGCCCAAGATTGACTTGGTAGAACTCACCCGCCGCAATCCCTTCTCTGATTGCTTCAATGCCTTGCTGATGCTCTTGATCTGTTAAGTTGGAAGTCTCTTGATGGGGGTTTTCATGCGAGTTGACACCTTCGTACGGCTTGGTTTGGACGCTGTTTGCAAGTGCTGCCCAGTCATCACCATCGCATGCGAACGCTGTGATGTCCCCATCGCTCTTTCGTTCCGCNGCGAAGCGTTCAATCAACCAGAGAACCGCCAGTATTTCTCCTTCTTTGGGCGGGTGCTGCAAGGCGAGTGGCTGGGTCCATTGCACGAGGTCATAGGCGAGGGTGCCCGACCAGAATGGACGGGTTGGTAANCCATTGGTTGGTGTTGGAAGGAACGGTTCAGGGTCTGACAATTCCTGCAATTTTCCTAGCAAGTCTGCCATCGTTTCTCCAAAAATCGATGTGGCATGATACCAGCAGCCATGTTTCCACTCCTCAACATGGCCGACCAGTGGTTGGGTTTGCTTTGCGAGGTGAATTTCGCCTTTGCTCGGTTTGTGAGGGGNAGCCGGTGGAATGTTCGGTTGACGAACGATGAACCTTCGTTTCGATGGGCCACACAGGATCGAGTGCTGGGAGAGATGAGATGCAGGACCGCCAGAAACCATGACCATTTGATCAGGGCCACCGTANCGAATTGCTTTGTCACCGAGTAAACCAACCTCTTCGAGTTGCCTCATGAAGGGGAGAATCAGTTCTTCGATGCTTAGGCCCCCACATCACTCCATGCGTTCTTGTTTTCATAGTGTTGGGTTAGCAAACTTTGACATTTTATTGCAAAGCCGTGGTTTGTGCTGATTTGTTCACCATCTATGGACTCGATTTGTGCCACGCCAAGGCCACTCCCTACAGCAATAACTTCAATCGCTCGNGCAACCAATCGCTCATTCAACCGNCCCCGTTGTACTGGAATGCCATGTGCTTCNANAAGAGGTGCGAGAATTTCTGCTGTAATGCCGGTGACGCCTCCATCCGCAGCGTCAGACAACCACGCCGTGCTGTCCTCATCAAACACGATGGGGGTGGCTCGATCGCCGTCGACAATGGCGTATTCATGGACAAGCAGGGCCAGGTCTGTTCCAGCATGATCTGCCTTCTGCCTCGCATCTCGGTATGGCTGCCAATCCCCGTGCTTCGTCCCATTCACCTTTGGCGACCAGCGCGGCGCTTCAACCGTGATTGCTTCAACGCTTTCGTTACGTATTGAGAAGGAGCGTGGTTGTACGTTGATTGTTCCATCACGCGCTAATTCCAATCGAAGGAGCCCCATCGGTTGGCATGTGGGATGTTGATCTCGAATTCGAGCGTTGCAAGTGCTTCTGCTATTGATCGCTTCATGTCCGCAGGCCACTCAATTCGTAACCGTTTGGCGTGATGTTGCATCCGCTCAAGGTGTGCATCGAGGTCGGCTATACACCGTGCTTGGTCCCAAACCATCGTGGTGAAGACCAAATCACGAGGACTTGCGCCGACTCCTTCAGACATTGTCAACCCTCAAAGCAAATCATCGAGGAACGAGGTGTCGATGCCTTTGGTTTGCTGCGGTGGAGCGGTTCCGACACCTAATTCGTTGAGTAATTCGTTGTTTTGAACCGGTTGCATAACCGGTTGTGCAGGCTGGTAGGCTGGACGGCCATAGATGTCCTGTTGTGTGGCAGGTTGAGCATACATGTTCGGTGCTGGCGGTGTTGGTGCAGCAGCAGTCGGTGGAGGTGAAGCTGGTGGAGCGGCAGCAGGTGCATCGTTCCAGCTTTGGTCATCTTGCAATCCCCATGTGGCTTCTTGGAGTTCCCACGACTTTGCCTTTCGTTGTTGGCTGCCTCGTGTTCGCACAACGGCGATGAAGAGGAAGATGGCCATGATGAACAGACCTGCGGCCAAGAGATTCGGTGTTGTCAAGAGCGATGAGAAATCAGTTCCATCGTTTGCATTATCGTCACCCAGTGATGTGCCATCATTGGCTTGGAAAGCACTCAATTGAATTGGATTGACCGCTTCCTTGCTGACGAGTTCGTCAAACGGTGTGACTGCGATGTACCACGAGGTAGCGTTGGTCAACGCTGCGAATTGTTCCACCGTGATGATGAATGAATTCGAAGTGATTGCATCGCCCACCATCGTTGCGCTTGAGACTCCATCGAAGCTCTCCTCAGCGATGTACACTTGGTACCCTCGAATCCTTTGGTCGGTGGAGAGGGACCATTCGACCAGAATCTTGCTCTCGTCGACCCATGCAGCACTGACGCCAGTCACTTCAGGCAGGTACGAGCCAGAAGCATCGTAGCCATCATCGATTGATTGCGAGGACACGGCGATTAAATCGGTTGTGAATGCGTTACCAGAGGTGTCTCGAACCACCACAACGACCCAGATTTCTTGACCTGGAATCACTGGAGTATCGCCTGCCACTATGTCGATTGTAAGTGGGAGTTCAGGCGCTCGCTCGAGGGTTGCAATCGGTGTGCTTGGGCCAAGTGTACCCTGTCCTACGCTTGTGAATGACCAGGTTGCGGCATAGACTTCGTACGAACCAACGTCACTTGCGGCGCTTAATTCAAAGTCCAGTAAGAGCGCACTTCCGTCATCGAGTGCTCGGTCGGTGAGGCTCAAGGTTTCAAGGCGGTCGGGGGCAGTGATGTCGAGTGCGTTATCGATCGGTGTAACAGTGGCCTGTGTAAGGTCGGTAAGGAACACGTTTCCTGCCAAGTCATGAACGGTGACGACAACGTACAGTTCAACATCGGGTTGAATTGGCTGAGGCGTGGTTTGTGTGATGTCCATGAGTCCACCAGAACCACTGTACAGCGCTGTTGTCAATGTGACTTCAAGCGGACTGAATGATTCGTCAACCCATTGCTTGTTGACTTTCAGGCAACCACATCGGGTTGGGTCGTCGCCAAACAAAGCCCATGCCACTGAGAGGTCGGTCAACGGTTGGTCGGCTGCCCAAATTGTGTAGTGGGAGAAATCATCAGCATCAGAAACAGACCACAAGACATCAATGGAGGTTCCATCATCGCTTGGATGATCAAAGGCTTGGATAAATTCGGTTCGGTCAGGAGGTGTTGGTTGGCCGTTTTGATTCCGGAGGGGGGTCACCTGAATGAGGTCCACATCATCCAGATTCGCGTTCAACCAATCATCGTATGCAACCACGCCAACGAGGTACATTTGCCCNTCTTGGAGTCCTTCACCGTCGATGCTCGTGACCAAGGTTGAGTTTTCATCGCAATCGTTGATGATCTTCGCTTGTGTGAAGCCCATTTCCGAATCGACGGATGAAGATGTTCCGTCAAAGTCCGCTGGGATAATTTCCCCGTCTTCCACGGCCCTCATGAAGATGGCATAGAATGTGCAGTCTTCTGCAGGGTTGATGTCCCATGAAACGGTGATGCGTCCACCATCATCTTCCGGTGTGTCGATGGCGTTGACATTTTCCATCTTCGGAGGGGCGGTGTTGTCATTCAGGCCACCTGTTGGAACAAAGGGTCCGACGATGAGGGCGTTCATGATGTCTTCTTGGCCGGCTTCATCAACACAGGTGAGTCCAAGCCAATACGGCTGACCAGGTGAAAGCGAAAGAACGGTTGAGTTTCCTTCCATCTTCATAACTTCGCCCTCGGGCGTGAGGCCGAGAACATCGGTCATTGGTTGAGTCGAAGCATAGATGTTGGTTTGCAGAAGGTCAAGGCTTGTGCAGCGAGCCCATTCTACGTCCAAGTCGCCATCTTCGCCCCCTTCGTGAGGTCCGGCGTCAGCCCAGATCGGCGGCAACGGCACTTCGTCAGACGGGGTTGCTGGTCCTAGAACAGGCGATGGGGTGCCGAGGCGTCCATCATCGTATTCAACGACCACAACAGCGTAGTAATCGTTTCCATCGACGAGCGGTTGACCATTGGAGGTGGTGACTTCGCTTGAGAGTCGACTGTGAAGGGAAATGGCTTTGTCGATGGTTCGAGATTGTAGGAAGGTGGTGGTGATTCCTCCGTCGAGTGACCAGACAGGTCCATCGTTGACATAGATGAGGTAGCGAGCGAAGTCATCATCGTGAACAAGGCTCCATTCTGCAGTTAAAGCCCCGCCGCCATCATCGGGTCGGTCCATCAGTTCAGTCAATGTAACTGGAGTTTCAGTCTTGACATAATCGTAGATGAGGCGAACATGCATGGACCCATTGATTGGTGAGCGGAGGTTCAACTGAACAAATTGCGTTCCGTTGATGATGATTCCATTGTCAACAGCGAGTTGCATCGTTGTCTCGAAGTCTGCATTGTTGTTGAGTTCAATCGTAGCGTTGTACTTCATGCTTACAGATTTCGCCCATGTCGCTGCGTTGTTGACAGGTGAGGTGAATGCGAGCGGGACCGTCTGGAACATGATGCCATTGGTGCCGACAACACCGAGGGTTGGGTCGAGTGCGGCGGTGTTGGATAGGTTTGCAAGAACGATTGGCATGCCGGGGTGGGTCATGTCGCTGATGTCGGTAAATCCACCATTGAAGCCGACGTTGAGCGGACTTGCTTTGCGCAGCGAGAACCGATCTAACGCAGCATACTGGGCGTTGTTTTCGAAGCCAAAGAGGCCAATGTCACCGGTCGTCAGCCAGATTGCATCGGGCGTGATGGTGCCACCAGTCAATCCGGTCTCTTGGAACATCTTCAGGGTAGCATGGGTCGGTGTGCGGGCGCTCAGGATCGAAGCTCCATTTTCACCAATGGTGAGGACATGATCGCCATCGCTGACCATCTTTTGGATCGGCCATCCCGCTACTTGGAAGGAAGGGACGCCGTCTTCGAATTGATTCGACTGTCCGTTGTAATGCGTCATCGGACCAATGTCAGTTGCAATGTGCAAGCCCCACCAATCTGCTGCCAAAGCATCAACAGTGTTCGATGATAATTGGTCGAACTTATGCCAAGCGACAGCGTTTGAGGATACATCGACGCTTGTGACACCGGGTCGTTCAGAACCCGCACCATCGTGGCCGATGAAAAGCGAAGTGGAAGTTGTTGAGGTCCCGTTGACAACCGTTGTTGTGCTTGAAGTTGTCAAGGATTGTGCTGAGGTTGCCATAAGGCCAGTGCCGCTCGAGTAAAGCGTTGTAGCGTTGGTTAATGTGTCCATCTTGACAACTCCAGCGGTCGTAGCAATCCAGAGATCGGTCCCGATGAATTGAACATCTTCGACAACATTGGTTGGCAATCCATCGCTTGTTGTGAGCGGATTTGCCCAATCTGATATCGTGTAATCCCATCGTCCAATTCCACCATCGGTTGCGATGTAAAGCATGGTCGAGGATTCAGTGAAGGCATTGATGTTGTTTGAGGGAAGACCACCAAGCAATCGACCGTTTCCGAAGCCTGTGCTCGGGTCGTA
>JGI26118J46590_1000253_pt1 | contig 12684 bp, 8 predicted proteins | sample AOAMet_66_BLW_10_2_FD_46590 | JGI IMG/M metagenome (IMG submission 46590)
CCCCCAATCCACGGGCCGCTTCAAAATGCTGTACATCATTCATCAACTGTAAGGCCTGCAACGGTGTGTTACTCCGCTCACGCTTCAAACAGAATTGCTCGCGAGCAGGGGCATCAAAGTTAGCGAACATCGGATGAGGAGCCGTCCGCTTAAAAAAGGTGTAAACCGATCTCCGATATAGGTCAGCCCCATTCCCTCGTTTATAAAACCGTGTATTTGATCCCCCAAACGCAACCGGCTCCCAAATATTGGGAGGTTGATATGGCATGACGCCCCGACCGCCCATCTCAAAGTTCATCAAGCCACTTACAAACAAAGCCTGATCACGCAATTGCTCGGCATCGAGACGGAATCTCGGCCCGCGAGCGAGGAACCGATTTTCAGGATCACTATCCCACCTTGGACTCGCCGCCGCACTTTCCTGTCGAAAGGTATTCGTTAGCAGCATCTTACGCATGAGCGCTTTGACATCCCAGCCACTATCTTGAAAGTGCAGAGCCAAATAGTCTAACAACTTAGGATGACTGGGAATCTCACCCTGAGTGCCAAAATCATGACTGGTCTTCACTAGACCAGTTCCAAAAACTTGCTGCCAAAAACGATTCACCACAACCCTCGCAGTCAGTGGGTTCTCTCGAGAAACGAGCCACTTTGCTAGATCAAGCCGTGTTGCTCGTTCCCCAGTTTTAATTAAGGTCGGTAGAACTGAAGGGACCCCAGGTTCCACCTTCTCGCCCGGTTGATTATACTCGCCACGCTTCATCACAAAGCTCTGACGAGGCTTGGATAAATCTTGATATACAAAAGTTGACGGCAAACTCTTTTCAAAATTCCCCTGCTCATTCTTAATCTTTACTAACTCGGTTCGTTTTCCCTCAAATGCTTTCCCTAAAGTCCCGCAGATCCGTGCAAGATAGTAATCTTTCAGAAGAGCCAACTCAGATGGTTTTCTTTTTTTCTCCACACCTTCTCGAAGCCACTGGCTCAATGGTTCGGGAACTCCATCAACCTGCTTGGCTTTCCTCCACGCTAAAAACGAAGCCTTAGGATCAGTCGTAGGATCCTCGCTTCCAAGGACACCAAAACGGTCAAAATAAGCGGTTCCTCCATGAACGGTGAAAGCAAACCCAATGATTTGCATTCCTGCCTTCAAACCCATTTTTTCACCAGGGACTTCCAACCTTATCCACTTACCTCTCTGGGGCAATGGACCAGCGACGAATCGCTGACTCGTTCCCTTTTTGCCAAAATCGATGATATCAGCGCCCCAAACTGCCCGATGATTCCACGCCGAACTATGAAACTGAATCATCACTTCCTCCGGTGTATCCTTGGGATCAAGGTAAACGTGAAGAAAAAACCTAGCTCCGCTAGGCACAGTCAAAGGAATCGCCCCCGATTCATAATAATCTTGGGCCATCTCTTTCCCTCCCCGCTTCAACGCCTTTTGCCCACTGAATACGGGCTGATCTACTAGGGTCAGAGGATGCCCAGAGCTTCCAACTTTCGCCCCATTTGGGAAACTATCTTCAAACCAAATAGTTTCCGTATCTTGAATCCGGCTAGACGATTTCTTCTCCGCTGGATCTTGGTATGAATTCCAAACTGGAAGCTTCTTCATTGATTGCACCACATCATTACTCAGCTTATTGAACTCCGCAATTTTCGCCTCATAATTTTCCGACTTCACCTTGATTACCGGAGCAGTTAGCAGACTATTTCCATCCATTGCCGGATCGGCATTAGAGTTAAAAAAAGCATACAGGGAATAAAACTCTTTCTGGGAAATCGGGTCGTATTTATGATCGTGACATACCGCACATTGGGCTGTTAGCCCCAACCATACCTGCGCAGTAGTGCTCGCTCGATCCACCGCGTAGCGAAAGATCAATTCCTCTTTAATACTTCCACCCTCACCACTTGTCACATTGCAACGGTTAAAGCCAGTGGCCACCAGTTGATCCACCTTTGGATTGGGCAATAAATCACCTGCTATCTGTTCGACCGTAAAATCATTATAAGGAAGATTTTCATTGAACGATTTAATCACCCAATCGCGATACGCCCACATCTGACGCTCGTTATCTAAATGCATCCCATGTGTATCACCATAACGCGCGGCATCTAACCAATGCCGCGCCATTTCTTCTCCGTAACGAGCAGAACCCAGATAGCGATCCACCATTCTTTCATAGGCTCTATCTTCCTTATCAGATATAAACCTATCGACCTCTTGGATGGTTGGAGGTAATCCTGAGAGCGCAAAGCTCACTCTTCGAATCAACACCTCTCGATCCGCTTCGGGCGATATCTCCAGGTTATTCCTCTTTAGGACAGATCCCACAAAACGATCGATCTCACTCCCCTGCCCCGGCGGAACCGCAGACATCACCGGAGGCTCAAAAGCCCAGTGTTTTTGGTATGGTGCACCTTCTTCAATCCATCGCTTAATCAATTCTTTTTCTTCATCACTAAGCGCCTTATGCGAATCAGGCGGAGGCATCATCTCGTCTTCGTCATTCGAAATAATTCTCAGCCAAGATTCACTTTCATCCGGTTTCCCCGCCACTAATGCTGACTTCCCTCGACGCTTTTTACGGAAGGCTCCCTCCGGTGTATCAAGCCGCAACTTAGCCTCCCGTGAATCCTCGTCCATTCCATGACACGCAAAGCACTTGTCCGAAAGAATCGGACGGATATCTTGGTTGAAGCTTAAGACCTCGCTTCCGTTTAAAATCAGAGCTGACCCCAATATCAAAACAACGCAAAGAGCATCCCGGTAGTTCACCCCTTTCATTAGCATAAAAAAATCCTCAAGCGAAAACCCAAAAGAAAAAAATCGCTTCCAACCTCGTTGGTGACCTGAGGATAATTTTCAAATATCTAGGGGCTTCCAAAAATCATCCAGACGNCGGGAAAAATGACCCTAGTCACCTTTTATTCCTGCTCCTCCCTCAGTCTGAAATTCGGATCGCGTTTGCTTGCAGTATTTTCTCGATCCCAGTCGCCGTCTGTAAGAGCAACTCACCTTGGGGCGACACTCCGGCAACACGGCCCGTTCTAGTAATTCCTCCCACATCAAGTCGCACATTATTTCCATTCAAAACGCAACGCGCGGACCAGGCCTCAAGCAAATCCTCAAAATCCGATCCTATCTGGGCAAGCCTTAACTCTAATCGACGAAGACAACTAATGAGCACTTCCTCTCTGGAAATCTCCTCACCCAATTCGAGAGCAAGAGAAGTGGCAGGGTGGGAAATCTCATTTGGGAAAGCCTTCACATTCACGTTCAATCCAACTCCCACCACCACAAAACTCGAATCAGCCTCAACTAAGATTCCACAAATCTTTTTGCCTCCAACCCAAACATCGTTCGGCCACTTCACTCCAGAAGACACGCCAAACGAATCTAGCCCCTCTGCAATTGCGAGACCAGCCGCCAGCGCAAATCGTGACCATAAAGTCGGGACTTCTTTTGGCCTGAGGACCAAGGTGAAGGCTAACCCCTCACCTTTTGGACACACCCAAGATTGTCCTCGCCTACCCCGCCCGGAGGCCTGGTATTCAGTCAAAATTACGCTGAGATTGGGAGCACCTTTAAATGCAAGCTTTCGAGCTTCATCGTTTGTCGAACCACACTCAGGCAAAAAAATCACTCTTTCACCCCACTCGGGCGAGAGCTCGTTTAGGGTTTCCCCATCCCACTCAACATCACTTCCCATCGGACAACTCGGTAAATTCAAGAGAAAAATCAAGCGCTGTTGCTGAATGGGTTAAAGCACCGACTGAAATAAAATCCACTCCGGTTTTCGCAATCGCTGCGACTGTTTGCAAATCAACCCCTCCACTTGCCTCTAGTAAAGGCCCCTTCCCTTCTCTCATTTCTACAGCCTTTCGCAGTGAGTCATTATTCATGTTATCCAAAAGAATATAGTCCACCCCATCCAACTTCAGAAATGCTTCAACCTGCTCGAGCCGGTCAGCCTCTAATTCGACTTCGACTCCGGGCTTATCAACTCGTAATTGATTGATAGCCTTCTGCAATGCCTCGATTCCCCCTTCCGCAACCAAATGATTATCCTTCACCATTGCTCGGTCATAGAGCCCCATCCGATGATTCGCTCCGCCGCCGGCGATCACCGCCGCTTTTTCCAAAGCCCGCCACCCCGGCGTTGTTTTTCGGGTATCAAGAATTTTTGCTCCAGTCCCATCAACCGAATCCACAAATTGGCGCGTCTTGGTCGCCACACCCGAAAGTCGCTGCAGAAAATTTAAAGCAACTCGTTCAGCTGCCAGAAGGGAACGGGCTTTGCCCCGGACTTCTATGACGTATGCTCCCGGGCTCACGTGATTCCCGCTCTCGAGAAGGACCTTGACCGAATTTTCATCATCGATCCGTTTGAAAACCTCTTCGGCAACCTCCACCCCCGCAACCACACCTTCAGATTTTGACAAAATTAACCCATGCGCCTCCCGGTGCTCCGGAACAAAATAAGACGACGTCACATCCCCGGGGCCGATATCTTCTTCCAACGCCAAATCAATCAAAGTAGAAGTTCTCTCGTCCACTCCAAAACCATAGCGTGGCGCCCCGCCCATACCAGCGTTTTGGTGGTGTTTTGTGACTGGTATCCTGCCATAATCCGACGCACATTGAGGCACACTTAAATGTTGGTTACTTTTTCAAAACTCCCCACAGCTCTTGCCATCGGACTTGCCGCCACTCTCGTCTCGTGCGAAGCCCTAAAAGGCCCCAAAGCAGTCAGCTCCAAGAAACTCGATTTACCCGGAGCTTTTTCCCAAGCGAAATCCGGGCAAAACGCAGAGATTTCAACCGGATGGATTAAGGAATTTCGCGACTCGCGTATGACCAAAATCGTTAAGGACGCCCTCGCCCACAATCAAGGACTTAAGGCCGCTGCTTATCGTCTCAAAGCTGCCCGCGAAGGAAGTATTATCGGCCGTGCCAGCCGACTTCCCTCAATCAATGCCTCAACCTCATACCGTAAAACGGATAGCCAAGATGTTTCCTCAAACGAAAACTATTCCATCTCTCTCAATGCCGTCTGGGAACCTGACCTCTGGGGGCGGCTTCGTAATCTCGATTACTCTGCTCGTGCAAATTACTCCGCTTCGATAGCCGACTTNCGTGGCGCCAGGCTTTCACTTGCAGCAAACACCGCAAAGGCTTGGTGCAATCTTGTCACCTCGGAACAACAGCTCGAACTCGCAAAAACCAATATCGAGTCATTTAGTCAGGCTCTTATCGTTGTCGAGCGACGTTACAAGGCAAACACCCTTCGCTCCGTTGATGTCCAGTTCGCCCGTAACAATGTCGCTAATTCCAAGCGTAGTTTGAGCGTCCGGCAACTCGGCCGCGACAACGCCGCCCGGAATCTCGAAGTTCTTCTAGGGCGATATCCAGCCGCTACTATCAATTCATCGATCGACCTCCCCTCCCTTTCAGAAAGCATCCCCATTGGCCTACCATCAAAACTACTTGAACGACGGCCCGACCTAGAAGCAGCCCGTTCCCGCCTCGTTGCCTCAGCCCAGAATGCTGAAGCAGCCCGCAAGAGCCTTCTCCCTAACCTTCGTCTCACAGGAGGCAGCTCAAATGGCGCAGATACCTTTCGCCGCGCCTTTGATCCAAATTTCTTAGTTTATTCGATAGCCTCATCGCTTGCGCAAACCGTCTATCAGGGTGGTGCTCTTAGCGCACGAGCACGTGCTGCTCTCGAGCAGAACCGAGCCGCCATTGAAGATTACACCCGCCTTACTTTGCTGGCCTTCCGCGAGGTCGAATCCGCTGTTGGAACAGACCGGTCACTCACTGAACAGGAACGCTATCTAAGACAAGAGGTCAAACAATCTCAGCTTGCCGTTAAACGCGCTCTTTCTGATATCAGCCTTGGAATTGATGGAGCCTCTTTCCTCGAATACCTTGAAGCCCAACGCCGAGCAGAAGCCGCCGGCATCTCCTTGATTCGGCTCAAGAACCAACGACTTCAAAACCGCATCGATCTCCATCTGGCCTTAGGCGGTGACTACTCGACGAAATAGCGTTGAATTGGCCTTCCTCTCGCTCATCCCGACGCTAACAAAACGGTTTATTATCCTCTGTAGAAAACGCCTTCGAGGACAGCNTTTCTGGGCCGACCAAACAAAATTCTGGGAAATTTTTCTTGATAAGGCTCTTCGTTAACACGACTTATTTGCGGTTATGAAAGTGCTCCAAATTCTCGTAATCTCCGCAAGTCCCTTGCTTGCAGATATTAGTCTTGATCCCACTTTTCACTTCAACGGAGTCATTGGGGACACCTCAGCTGACTCCCTTAGCGAAATTGGAGGCCATGCCCACGATCCCAATAATAACTTCGCGGTTCAGGGCTTGGAGCCTGGACTAAACCTCCGGGTCGATGACTGGCTTGCCGGTTTCACCAATATTAACGTTTTTACGGATTCGAACCACGAGATTGATTGGGAACTCGAGGAAGCTTTCCTGAAATTCAAGAATCTCCCTGGAGGCTTCGAACTTCGTGGCGGTCGTATGCTCGCCCGAATGGGTCTCCAAAATAATCAGCATCTCCACGCATGGACTCTGGTAAACTCCAACCTCACCACTTCTCAGTTTCTAGGCGAGGAAGGCTTAATGAGCGAAGGAACCGAGCTAACCTGGCGAAAAGACTTCGATCGAGGATTCTTCGCAATCTCATCCAACTTCAGTAATACCGCTTCCCATCATCATCACGGTGATGATGATTTTGAAGGAGAAGAGGACAATGGTGATGAAGAAGGCCACGGAGAGGACGAGCATGGCCACTCATCCGAAGACGCCTTCATGGAAGACCGCGTATTCGTGACTCGTGCACTCCTCAGCTACAACTGGAATGATTTCCATCAAAATCGTCTAGGAATTAACACTGCATGGGGAGAAAACGGCTATGGTCGTGACACCTCGATGCACTCAATCGACTACATCTATACTTGGCGAGAAAATGGTATCGAGCTAGGCGGGCGGGAATTCTCGATCGGCGCCGAATACTTCTATCGCGACGTCGAGTGGATGGGTGAGAACGACCCCACACTCCAAGGAGCAACCTCACAGAACAGCTTAATGGCCTACATCAATTTCCGCTTCCACCCGCAATGGATTGCCGGCCTTCGCTACGAATACCTAGAAGGAGCCAGAGGTGGTGCCGATATTCACCTAGGCGAAACCGAATACGCTTTCGAGTCCGCCGAGCGTAAACGCCTCACCCTTGCCCTGACCCGCGAATTCCGCCATAGCGACATCATGCTCTCTACGATCCGGCTGCAGTATTCCCACGACGACCTCGAGGACGAAGATGCTGATTCTATCTGGCTACAATTCGGCTTTCATTTTGGTGGCCCCGAGATCCGCTAGACGATTCTTCAAGCACCCTTCATTTAGCTTAAAATAAGGGTCTCAACCACAAATTATTCTCTGGGGGGGCANGACCAAGATCTCTTGGNAAATCGTGATTCATCGGATAATCGCTAAGATTATCAATCTCATAGAACGGAAAAAGCCCCTTAGTATTTTATACTCCAAAAAGCACCGGGGCGGGATTTCTTTGATTTTCGATTGAAAAAAGCCTCGCGGGCCTTTCTTCTCCCGGCCTTATGAATGTTTCGCTCACTTGGCTCAAAGAACGCCTCGATTTTGGCTCCCGCTCGCTCGAAGAAGTCTGCGACCTCCTCACCTTTGCTGGCATCGAAATCGAAGGCCTCCAAGAAATCGGTGTCAAGAGCGACCAAATTGTGGTGGCTGAGATCAAGGAAGCAGTTCAACACCCTGACGCCGACCGCCTCAAGGTCACCCAAGTTGACGCTGGTGAAGGATCGCTTCGTCAGATTGTATGTGGTGCCACTAACTACAAGGTCGGCGATAAAGTCCCCTGCTGCCTCCCCGGAGCCGCTCTCCCCGGCGGATTTAAGATTGGCGAAACCAAAATGCGCGGGGTCGAATCTAAAGGCATGCTCGCTGCCGGATCCGAAATCGGTCTCACCGATAAGGAAGATGGTCTTCTCATTCTTGATGCTGACTTTAAAGTCGGAACTCCGGTAAAAGACCTTTTTGATTCTGATACCCTTATTGAAGTCGAGATCACACCGAACCGTCCCGACCTCCTCTCCCACTCCGGTCTCGCCCGTGAACTTGCCGCGCTTCTTCATACCGAAACCAAGCCGGTCGAAAAATCACATCCCACCGAACTCGCCGAAGATTCCGGAGTTGTCACTAGCGATTCTGCGACTTGCCCATTCTATTCGGTCCTTAGGATCAAAGGAGTCAAAGTTGCTCCTAGCCCGGATTGGCTCACCAAGAAGCTCAAAGCCATTGGCCTACGCCCCATCAACAACATCGTTGATATCACAAACTACGTCCTCCACGAAATCGGCCAACCTCTTCACGCCTTCGACGCCAGTAAAGTCGATGGAGCTATTCACATTCGCCAAGCCTCCGAGGGCGAAAAATTTAAAGCCCTCGATGAAGAAACCTACGATCTCAAAGATATCGATTGTGTCATCTCTGACCAATCTGGCACACCCCTCGCCCTCGCTGGAATCATGGGTGGGCTTGACAGTGGAGTGACGGACTCAACCAGCGATATCCTCCTCGAATCAGCTTACTTCACCACTTCCGAGATTCGCCGGAGCTCGCGTCGCCTCTTTCTGACATCGGATTCCTCCTACCGCTTCGAGCGCGGAGTCGATCCGCAACAAATCTTGCCCGCCTCGGCCCTCGCAGCAGCCCTCATTCTTGAAATTGCCGGCGGTGAAGTTTCTCCACGAACCGCAACTGCTGGACACATCCCCAAAGAACTTCCATCGGTCAAACTCGACGTAGATCGTATGCTACAACTCATGGACAACAGTATCTCACTGGAAGATGCTGGAACTATTCTTTCTCGCCTTGGTCTTTCTTCATCTGATCTTGAGACTTGGAAAATTCCAAGCTGGCGAGGCGATCTGGAACGTTCCGCTGACCTTGTCGAAGAAATCGCCCGCACCCACGGACTTGACAATATCCCATCCCGCACTGGCGGGACTGCGGTCGATGAAAGTAAAATCGACCTCGAATACGATCGCCTCCTCGATTTCAAAAAGAATCTAGTCGCATTGGGCTTTCACGAGAGCCAAACCATTAAACTCATTGCAGAAAATCAACTCCGTGACTGCCTTCCACTTCGGCCTTTGCAGAACGGCGACCTCGTAAAAGTAGCACGGCCACTCAGTGAAGATCACGCCATTCTGCGCCCCTCACTCACTCCTGGACTTCTTGCCACGGCCGAAAACAATCTCCGACAAGGCGCCAAAACCCTCCGCTTTTTCGAAGCCGGACGCCAATTTCGAAACGTCGGTGGTGGCAAAGCCACCGATCTCGAAGCCGATTCTATCGCACTTCTCCTCGGTGGAGAAGCTAGCCCTCTTTCTTGGACTCGTGATGAGAACCGACAACTTGACCTTTATGACCTCAAGGCCGCCATCCAAGCCGCGCTTGGAAATCGTTCGATTCAATTTACGACCCGTGCTCGCGAAGGCTTTCTCCTCAGTGGCGATATTCAACTCAGCGGCAAACCAATTGGTACCTTTGCCCAGATCATGCCCTCCCGGGCTCGGGAGATCGGCTTCAAAGCTCCCATCTACCTCGCCGAACTCGATCAGAAAAAGGTCCTTGGAATCAAACAAGATATGTTCCAAATCGAGCCCCTCCCTCAATTTCCGGGGTCGAGCCGCGACATCGCAATGGAGCTCCCCATCACAACAAGTAATGCTGAAATCGAAAAAGCCCTTGGTAAACACAACGATCCTCTGCTGGTTTCCGCCATTTGCTTCGATCAATTCCACGATCCGTCTGGGAAGAAAATGCCGGCTGACAAACGATCCATCGCCTACTCATTTGGCTATCGATCTCATGTGGGCACGATGAAGCAAAAGGAAATCGACACTGCCCACGACAAGCTCCGGGCTCACCTCGAAAAGTCACTCCCCGTGACCTTCCGCTAAGACCCATATTTCGCATGGATTGGCCAGTTTTGGGAAAAGCGACTTCCATTTCGGCAAAGAAATAAATCCACCATCCATCCTTTATCACCCTTTAATCCGATACCCCCTTGAATAAAGAGTCGGTTAAGGTAGCAAAATTTAGATTACCACTGTTCCGAAAGCCACAGAGGATACGAGTATTACTCTCCGTAGCGGTAATGCCCCTTAATCGAGTAATCAAAGAGCTTCTTCTCCCACTGAGGACCATTCCCTATGTTATGAACGACCCACTTCTCGGTTTTTTTGGCACCCGGACCTGGAACGACGATCCCAATATGCTTGTTCCCATCTAATAATTGCCAAATCACAATATCACCAAATCCATAATCCTGTGAATCTTGACTCACTCCTAAAACCTGCCCGTTACGAGTGAAAAAACGCTGAAGGTTCTGAACCCGCCGATGGTCGATATTGGTATCGGGCCCTTTAGAACCAAAAATCTGTGGATAGGAGTAAAAGTTCTCTCTCAAATCGGCGTGAACATCGACTTGGAGGTCAATTTCAAGACTCCGATACGCCCTTACGATCAAATCCTCTGCTTTCCCACGATTTGGAGCAATATCTCCGTTGGGAAAATCAATTTTAAAATACGAACCATCGTAATTAACCTGAGCCTGGGTCCTTTCAAGAGCCGCCGCCGCCAANCGGGAGCCAAAGTCACCATCTGATTCAAGGGTCGTGATCGATTCACGAACATTCGCGGGGGAGGTCAATTCAGTTTGAGCGCGCAGAAAAGGAATCAAAGGGCGGAGAAAAAAACCGCCCAAAGCGACCGCAAAGGCAACGAGAAGCCACCCACCAAATGAGCTTCTGCGCTTTTTTTTCACCGGGGCAGCCCCGATATACTCAATTGGTCTCATTAAACTTTTGTTTGATACTAAGAAGTCTCATATTTCTACGGGTGTGACGAGTGAAAATCTGTCGTTCTTCTTGAGAAAAGAGATGTTTTTTCATCTGATAGGATACGTGGAACAGATTCCGGTCATTTTTGCAGAAAGAACCCCAACTTTTTTTGAGCTCGAGCGCCACGGCATAGTTCTTTTAACGGATTGGTCGGGCTCGAAAATTACAAAATTACCAAAATTCCTTTTCTGGATTGATCAAACTCATTTTCACTTTCTCGCAAGCCAAGAGGACACTCTTGGCTTAAACCATCCGGACAGCCGACCGGGGCAGTATCAGCCCGAACTTTGGAAATATGATGTCGCTGAATTCTTCCTGCTTTCATCAGATGAAAACCGATATCTCGAATTTAACCTTGCTCCAAATGGCGGATGGTGGTCGAGCGCATTTTGCGGCCCGTTAATACCTGCTCCACGCGAACCCTTGCCTATTCCTAATGTGCAGACATCAGCGGAAGTGAATCGCAATGGCTGGCGCGCTCGCGCCAGTATTCCATTGTCATGGTTACAAAAAAGCTATGGCTTCAGTAAATCGACATTCCTAAACGCCTGCTTTATCCTGAACTCACCGGAACAAATCTTTGTCAGCGCAGGTAATCTTGGCGATGGGGATCCCGATTACCACCGCCCGAAAAGATTTCCTCCGCTTGATCCGATCACTCTCGCGTGACATCTCACCTCATTCCTCCTATCTTATACTCATGCCCGAAACGTCTCAGGCCGTGCTTTCCCAAGATCGACCTTACCTCCAGTTGAACGAAGGTTACCTGGCAATCGCTTCACCAGATTCTATTGCGGAGGCTTGTTTTAGTATTCCTGCAGTTCGAGGGATTCAAGCCGTTCGGATTGTAGTCGTTGCAAACCATGAAACAGCTCCATTATGGCGCAAGGTTGACGAAGTCAGTCGAGTCGTTGAGCACTCTCGCTCTGATTCTGCCCGGAAAATCAGTAATTTAATCAGAGAATCTAATCTAAACATTGAATCTTCGATTGCGTGGGAGACTAGCTCCGCAGCGCAGGCGTTTGCTAAAATTGGAGTCGAAAATCGCTTAGGCTTCCCTAATGAAAAGCTGGTCAAATATCTCACTCAGCCTGTAAGGATCGCCCAAAAGCCAGGCCCCATCGTGCATCGCGTTCAGAGCTATCTCAACTTTGTCAAAAAACTGGGATTTGACCCTTTTCATGCTGCTTATTTCGCCCCTCCAACAAGACCTCACGCACCAGAACTTCCGATTCTTGCGATCTCACCTGGATCCGATTTTGGAGATGCTGCCGAGTGGCCGATTGATCGTTTTACAGAATTAGCAAATGAGTTCTCCGGCAAATTCGATCTCGCAATCATTACGCACCCTGATCGACCAGAGCCGGCTCTCGCTCTTGCGAAGTCTCTCGGCAAGCAAGTCTGTTCATCCGAAGGCACTGAGCTAATCGATTTCCTAGCGACCTGCCACGGACTTATCGCAAGCGATAGTTCCATCCCACACCTCGCTGCTTTCGTAGGCACACCCTCCCTTGTCTTCTTTGGCCCCAACGAACCCGAATGGCGACGACCTCTCGGCAAAATTCACCAAGTTATTCACGAACACGTTGCCTGTAGCGGCTGCCTCCTAAACAAGTGCCCCTTAGATCATCGCTGCATGACTGAGATCACATCAGCTAAAGCTCTGGCCGAAGCTCGCTCTCTTTTCGGCGAATAAGAATGGAGATGAGA
>JGI26118J46590_1000256_pt1 | contig 12646 bp, 16 predicted proteins | sample AOAMet_66_BLW_10_2_FD_46590 | JGI IMG/M metagenome (IMG submission 46590)
TAAAGTTAATTTTTTTTAGAAGTGCATTAAGGCTATTAAAGCAGCCCTGAACATCACCAATGGCATAATCCATATAACTTTCTAATGCAGCGTATGAGGTTCGCTCAATGTAAATTCAGGGATATCTGCATCAAACCTTTGGCCTATGTCGCTAATCATTCCATAAGAGCCTTTCATAGTCCCTGTCTCAGTACTAATAATTGCTCCAGAGCTATATTTAAAGCTTTCACCAGGTGATAAATGTGGCTGTTGACCAATAACACCCTCACCAATTACCTCTTCAGTTTCGCCTGATTCGTCTTGAATGAGCCAACGCCTTGTCCTAAGTTGAGCGCCAGTATCACCTTGATTAGTAATCGTAATGGTATAGGCATAGGCATATTGTTTATTAAGGATATCTGATTGATCCGAAAGGTAGGTTACTTCTACATTAATTTCAATTTTGTTTTTCATAATCATTCATAAGAGTTACAAAGTTTTCTACGCTTAACATCTCAGCTCTTTGAGATAGATCAATGTCAGTTTGAGATTGATTTAGAACTGATTTTAAACAATTTTTTAGTGTTTTTCGTCTTTGAGAAAATGCTATTTTAACGATCTCCTCAAGAGGCTTAGAGTTTTGAACGAGCGGCTGTTTTTTAGTTTTTAAATAAAGTATAGCAGATTCAATTTTGGGTTGTGGATCGAAAGATTCTTTAGGCACAACAAACATAAGCTCGGTATCAAAAAAAGTCTGCATAATGACGCTTATCCTTCCATAGACTTTACTTCCAGGAGGGGCTACTATTCGATCTACAACCTCTTTTTGAAGCATAAATGTCATATCAATAATATTATCCCTATAGTTAAGTAAATGAAACAACAAAGGAGATGATATATTGTATGGAAGATTGCCTACAATTCTTACCTTCTGCTTAAATTGATCAAAATTAAAAACCAAAGCATCAGACTCATGAATAGTTATTTTTATATTATTCTTTTTTTGAAGAAGGGCTATTAAGTCTCGATCAATTTCAATGACGTGAATGTTTTCCAAATAATCTATTAATGGGAATGTTAAGGCGCCTTTTCCAGGCCCTATTTCAATGATATGATCATTTTTTTTAGGAGAGATTGTTGAAACAATTTGGTTAATGATCTGTTGATCAACTAAAAAATTTTGGCCAAATCTTTTTCGAGGTTTATGAGGCATTACTAGTTAGTTTTTGAAAGAATGACAAGGCACAGTTAAAACTGCCAAGACTAATATTGCCACTCCCCGCTAAGTCCAGCGCAGTCCCATGATCAACTGAGGTTCTAATAAAAGGAAGACCAAGCGTAATATTGGCTGCATTCTTAAATCCACTTGCTTTTAAAACGGGTAAGCCTTGGTCATGGTACATTGCCAGGACGACATCAATATCTTTTAATGAGTCAACAGTAAAAGCAGTATCTGCTGGAACAGGGCCAGAAAGCCTGAAACCATTTTTACTCAGTGTTTGAATCACGGGCGTTATTGTCTTTATTTCTTCATCTCCAAGATATCCATTTTCACCAGCATGCGGATTAAGTCCACATACTAGAATGCTTGGATTATTAACCCCTAAATATTTAAAATCATTATTAATAATTGAAATCACTTCCGTCAGTGATTCTTTAGTAATATTTTTTGGAACATCTTTGAGTGCTAAATGCGTTGTGGCAAGAGCTACTTTAAGTTTTGCGGTTGCGAGTAGCATGACAGTTTTTGAGCAATTAGATAATTCTGCTAAATATTCTGTATGCCCACTAAATTTTATGCCTGCTTGGTTAATCACTGCTTTATTTATTGGGCCTGTTAGAATGCCATTACACGTCTTATTTAAGCAGTCATGAGTGGCCTGTTTAATGATAGATAGAACATACTCAGCGTTATTTGGGTTAAGCTGTCCAGGCACGGTTTTTTCTTTAGATTTAATTGGAAAAATACTTAATTCACCAGCCTTATTAGTACTGCTCTCTTTGAGAATAAGTGGTAATTTAAGTAATTTAGCCCTTTCAATNAGAGCATCTGGATCTGCGTAGACCCTTAGATTTTCANTCCTTTCTTTTTGAGCGTAAATGATTGCAATATCGGGCCCAATTCCAGATGGTTCGCCTGAAGTAAGTGCAATTGTCATAGGAAAATCAGTTTAATTTATTTATTGTAAATACGGTAAGTGTTGCAACTGCACCTGAAAGGAACATTCCCCAAAGGATATCTGCTACAACTAGCTTTAAACTAAATATATTCATTGAGGCGTAAACGGTTAAATCATAGGTTCCATAGGTTACTAAGCCAAAAAAAGCACCAATTAAAAACACGTTTAAAAGTGTATTATCTTGATTAGGATTAACGACAAAAAATATGAGCCCCAGTAAGAAAATCACATAAAAAAGGAGTGCTGGAGGAATTTTGAGCTCCATAAGGGACGATACCTCTTGTTTGTACATAGGCGTCGCCACAAAATAAATCCAAAAAACATCGATGATGAAGAAAAAGATTAGCGCTATAAAGAATGTTTTAATCATAATATTAGTATACTTTTAAAGGTTTAGAGAAAGGTCAATTTTATTTTGTTAAGTTTTATCTAGTTTAGTTAACAAGCTCCCCTTTAGCTTGGAGGTCTGCATGATAGGAGGATCGAACCATTGGACCGCTTGCTACCTGCGAAAAGCCGAGTTCCTCAGCTATAGTTTTGTAGTGTTCAAATTGCTCTGGTGAAATATACTCTTCAACGGCCAAATGATGACGACTAGGCTGCAGATATTGACCAAGAGTAAGCATATCAACTTTATGTTTTCTTAAGTCTTTGAGTACGTCTATGACCTGCTTTTGTGTCTCTCCAACACCGAGCATTAATCCTGACTTAGTTTTGACAGATGGATGTTTTTCTTTAAAGTTTTTAAGTAGCTCCAAAGATTGCTTATAGTCTGAGCCAGGTCTCACTTTAGGATATAAGCTTGGAACGGTCTCTAAATTATGATTAAAAACATCAGGCGGACAATCTTGAAAAATATCTAAGGCTTTTTCAACTCTTCCACGAAAGTCTGGGGTTAGTATTTCAATTTTAACTTTAGGTGTTTTTTGTCTGATAGCGTCGATACATTCTTTAAAGTGCATAGCTCCTCCATCTCTAAGATCATCACGATCTACTGATGTAATGACAACATACTTTAATGCCATTTTAGAAATTGTATCAGCTAAATGATTAGGTTCACTAGTATCTAATGGCTTTGGTCTGCCGTGCGCAACGTCACAAAAGGGGCAACGTCTTGTGCAGATCTGACCCATAATCATGAAGGTTGCCGTTCCATGGTTAAAGCACTCACTAAGGTTCGGGCACTGAGCCTCTTCACAGACCGTGAACAATTCCTGACTTCGAAGGGTACTCTTTAACTCATTAACTTTTTTTGAGTTTGTATGTCGAATTCTTATCCAGCTTGGTTTTTTTAGTGGTTCTCTCTTAGAGTCTGGCTTGATCTTCAGCCTGCTGATTTTGGATTCACCTTTTAAGGCTTTAATTTCAAGTTCTTGAGACATAATTTGAAAGATGACGAGTTAGTTGTTTTTTGATCTCAGATAATTCAAGGGTATTATCCGTTAGATTTGACATCTGGGTAACATTTAAATCCCTGAAACCACAGGGGTTAATCAGCTTATATGGAGAGAGATCCATATCGATATTTAAGCTCAATCCATGATATGTTCTTCCATGCCTGACTTTTAGTCCTAACGCTGCAATTTTGGACCCATCAACATATACACCTGGAGCGCCGCTAACCTTATGAGTCGAGATCGAGTACTCTTCAAGTAGGTCAATGATTGATTGTTCAATCAAACTGACCATTTTTTTTATTCCAATCCCAAGTCTTTTTATGTCAATTAAACAGTAGACAATCAATTGACCTGGAGCATGATAAGTGATTTGACCGCCTCTATCTGATTGAATCACTGATATATCAGTTTCCTCTAATAGATTTTCGGATCTGCCTGTCAGGCCTTGAGTAAATACACTGTAATGCTCCAAAAGCCAAATTTCATCAGGAGTGTCAGCATTTCTAGAATTAGTAAAAGAGACCATTTCTTCCCAGATTGTGGTGTAGTCTTGTAAGCCTTTTTCACGAATTTGAATCATGATAATTTATAAAAGATAAGACACTAGAGGGCAGTTTTGAAGGTCTTCATTTATTGAATCAAGCTGTTTTCTACTTGTTGCAATGATTCTAATGGTCACAGAAACATATTTTCCCTTTGAGCTGTTCTTAAGAGTGATTTGATTGCTGTGAAGTTTTCCAACATATCTTTCAACGATAGTACTAACTGTATCTATTAAATCAGGCTGATTTAGCCCAAAAACTTTGATTGGATAATCACAAGGAAATTTAAAAATGTCTTCATTCATTTCAGTCACAACCTAAATTTTACCCATTAAAGTTACCTATACATAATTGTTAATAATAAAATATAATTAATATTTTTAATATCAAATAAATACAATAATGATAGAAGACTTAACTCCCCAAGAATTTCAACAATCGATAGAAAATGAAGGTAATATTCTCATTGACGTTAGAGAGAAATCCGAATTAGATATTTGCAAGATTAATGGCGCAATCAANATGCCTATGAGTTCCATTACTGAAACTTTTTCTGATNTAGATCCAAGTTTAAGTTATTCTCTTTATTGTCATCATGGGATGCGCTCCATGCAAGTTGCTAATTTNTTATTATCNAANGGCTTNCAATCTCTTTCTAATCTNAGAGGTGGAATTGATGCCTGGTCCAGAGAGGTTGATAATGCTGTTGAAAGATACTAAGTTTTCTTGATACTATCTAATATTAAACTCTTATAATTTATACATCCCCCAATTAAAAAAAATATGAATCAAATTGAACAAATGTTTTTGCTTCAAATGCAATTAAATGATCAAACAAATGGCCAAGTATGGATTAAAGGATATACTAAAGAAAACCGGGAAATATCCTGGTATAGAGGGATTTATATGGAGGTTGCTGAAGCAATTGACTCGTTTAATTGGAAGCACTGGAAAAATATTAATGATGAGCCAGATTGGGATAATATAAGGGTAGAGCTGGTTGATATTTGGCACTTTATTATGTCTGAGTCGATTCGTATCAATGATCAATCGTATGCCAATAAACATCTGCATATGAAAGCTAGGGGGGATTATGATACTGATGCATTGATAGCCTCATTGGAAAAGATGCTGAAATTATCTGTTGTATCTAGTATCGATAAAGAAATNAANAATATTAGGGAGATCACGGATATATTCTTCATCATAATCTCACACTTAGGTATCGATGTTGAAGATTTGTANAAGCGCTATGTTGTCAAGAATCAATTGAATACCTTTAGACAGCAAAATGGCTATAAAGAAGGCTCATATATAAAGATTTGGGGGGGTGTTGAAGACAATGTAGTTGCTTTTGATATTATGAATAAGAATCCTAAAATTACCCCAACTGAACTTTATGATGAGCTGGATTCTGCTTACTCTAAACTATAGATGACTACTGAACATATAAAACTAACTGAATTCAGCCATGGCGCTGGATGTGGCTGCAAGATTTCACCAAAACTTTTAAAAGAAATTTTAGGAACCAAACTGGATAGCTTTGTCGATTCAAATTTATTGGTAGGGCATGAATCAAGCGATGATGCTGCAGTTTATGATCTAGGGGATGGTAGGGCGCTCATAAGTACTACTGATTTTTTTATGCCAATTGTGGATGATCCTTTCGATTTTGGAATGATTGCTGGCAGTAATGCCCTAAGTGACGTTTATGCAATGGGCGGTAAACCCTTAATGGCCATTTCAATCTTTGGATGGCCCATTAATATGCTTTCCACAGATGTTGGTGCAAAAGTCATTGATGGCGGTCGAGAGATATGCAAGCAGGCAGGTATTACTCTTGCAGGGGGTCATAGTATTGACTCACCAGAGCCAATTTTTGGTCTATCGGTATCTGGCATTGTAGAAATTAAAAATTTGAAAAGAAATATTGGTGCAAAGGTTAATGACACCTTGTTTTTGACTAAGCCATTAGGAATTGGAATTTTATCGACTGCGCAAAAAAAGAAGATTGTGAGCACTAATGATCATGCTACTGCAGTCAAACAAATGTGCACTTTAAATGATATTGGCTATAAATTAGCAGCCATCCATGGGGTTAATGCAGTTACAGATGTTACAGGTTTTGGTTTAGCTGGCCACCTCCTAGAGGTTTGCAAAGGAAGCAATACATCTGCAGAGATAAGTTTCGATAAGCTTCCATTGCTTCCAAATATTTTGAAATATATTGAAAATGATTGCGTTCCTGGTGGGACGCAAAGAAACTTTGATAGTTATGGAGATCAGATCAGCAGATTGTCAAATCTCGAAAGATCAATTATTTGTGATCCTCAAACTAGTGGCGGCCTCCTTGTTTCTGTTTCAAATGAGGCTTTAGGTGAATTTGAGAAGCTTATGGAGTTAAATGGACTTAATTTAAATCCTATTGGAAAAATTACTAAAAAGAATGATGAGTCTAAAACAATTGTTTTGAAATGAGTAATCTTGAAGAAATTGATAATTTTTCTAAAATCTTTAAAGCCAATCTCCCTTTACTAGATGTAAGAGCCCCAATCGAGTTCTATGGAGGTTCTTTCCCTCAAGCGCAGAACTTTCCCTTAATGAATGATAGTGAAAGACATCAAATTGGCATTTGTTACAAAGAAAAAGGTCAAAATTCAGCTATTCAACTTGGACATGAGTTAATCAATGGAACATTAAAACAAGAAAGAGTTGAGAAGTGGCTTGATTTTGTTAGTAAGAACCCAAAAGGGGCACTTTATTGTTTTAGGGGTGGCTTACGCTCAAAGATAACTCAAGAGTGGATTTATGAGGAATCTGGGGTCTCTTATCCAAGAATTAAGGGGGGATACAAGGCCCTAAGATCATTTCTTCTGCATGAAATGGTTAGAATTACAAACAATAAAGAGTTTATTGTGATCGGTGGCCAAACTGGCTGTGGAAAGACAATGCTATTGAATGAGATTGATAATAGTATTGATTTAGAGGGTCTTGCCAACCATAGAGGATCTGCATTTGGGAATAACGTATCACCTCAACCCAAGCAAATTGATTTTGAAAATAATTTAAGTATTGAATTAATTAAAAAAGAGTCTTTTAGTCAATTGTTAATTGAAGATGAGGGTAACAATATTGGAATGATTCATATTCCTGATTCCATCAAATTAAAATCACGTGATTCTAAAATTATTTTATTGACTGCTTCACTTGAGGATAGATTGCGAATTAGTCTAAAAAGTTATGTTGTTGATATGGAAAGACAATTTAAAGCAATAAATTTAGAAAAAGGTTTTGAAAATTTTTCAAACTATTGGCTTACGAGCCTATATAAAATCCAGAAGAGGCTAGGGGGTGATAGATATCAATCACTCTTAACTCAGTTAAAGTTAGCCCTTAAAAATCATCAAAATAATGGTGATATCAATGATTATTTACCTCTCATTGAATCACTTTTAGTTGACTATTACGACCCCATGTATAATTTTCAAATAAACAATAAAAAACAAAGAGTTATATTTGAAGGAAATTGCCAAGAAGTGAAAAAATTTCTAGAAAAGAATTAAATCTTTGTTGTTATTTTTATGTCAGAAACTGGCCTTGATTGGCATGCTAAGATTTCACCCTGAGATAATGGTACAAGACACTCTTGATGAACTACATCACCTTTAACAAGTTTTAAAATACAGCTNCCACAATGACCCTGTCTACAGCTATGATTAACTAAGACGTTGTTTGCCTCAAGTTCAGTGAGTATAGAATCTTCTCCATAGACATAGAGCGACTCTGTTTTTCCATTAATATTATCGACATCAATTTTGAACATTTGATGCTAAGCACTTAAAGCTTAAAGTCACTAAAATCTTCGTCTTCAGAGTCAATAGTATTGTCAATCGCACTTACAAGATAAGAGGTAATCTCAGTCTCTTGTGGGGCAACTTGGACATTATCAGAATCAAGCCAGTGGTTTAGCCATGGCAGTGGGTTCGTAGTTTGTTCAAAAATCGGCTGCATATTGAGAGCCGACATACGAATATTGGTAATATATTCAAGGTATTGCTTAAGAATTTGTGCATTAAGTCCAATCATAGAGCCNTCCCTGAAAAGATACTCNGCCCACTCTTTTTCCTGATTCGCAGCATCTTTAAACATCTGAATAACTTCTGCTTCACACTCAATGGCAATGGCTTGCATATCAGGNTCATCCTTGCCATCACGCATTAAATTAAGCATGTGCTGAGTGCCTGTGAGATGAAGCGCTTCATCTCTAGCAATTAGCTTAATAATTTTTGCATTACCTTCCATTACCTTTCTTTCCGCAAAAGCAAATGAACATGCAAAACTGACATAGAAGCGGATAGCTTCTAAAATATTTACAGACATTATTGTTAAATAGAGAAGTCTCTTAAGAGAATACATATTAATGTTAAGAGTTTTTCCATCAATTTGATGCTCACCTTCACCGTTGAGGAGGTAGGCCTGCGTATGCTTAATTAACTTATCATAATGTTTAGAAACGCTTGTCGCTCTTTGAATAATTTCTTCAGTTTTCATGATTTCATCAAAAACTGCGCCTGGTTCATTAACAATTGCTCTAATAATGTGAGTATATGAGCGAGAATGGATGGTCTCTGAAAAAGCCCAAGTTTCAATCCAATTTTCTAACTCAGGGAGAGAAACAATCGGTAGAAAGGCAATGTTAGGTGAGCGTCCTTGAACAGAGTCTAATAAAATCTGATATTGAAGGTTAGATATAAAAATATGCTTTTCGTTTGGCAATAACTTACCAAAATCAATTTTGTCTTTTGACACATCAATTTCTTCGGGTCGCCAAAAAAAAGAAAGTTGTTTTTCAGTAAGCTTTTCAAACATCTCAAATTTTTGTTGATCAAAGCGTGCAACATTTACAGCATCACCAAAGAACATTGGCTCTTTGAGCGTGTCATTAATTTTTTGATTAAATATACTATAGGACATAATTAATAAATTTTATAGTTTACAAACACCATCTTCACAGTCATCATCGCCTTTTATAGCAGCATTTTGATCATCACTGGCTCCATCTCTAGTTGTATGGTAATAAAGCGTCTTAATGCCATACTTGTAAGCCTTTAAGAGGTCCATTAAGAAAAGCTTCATTGGCACTCTATTGCCATCATATTGCGAAGGATCATAGTGAGTATTTGTTGAGATAGATTGATCAACAAATTTTTGCATAATTGCACACAATTGAAGGTAGCCTTCATTGTCTTTGATATCCCAAAGCAGCTCATAACTTTTATGAAGTTTTTCATACTCAGGAACAACCTGTTTAAGAATTCCATCTTTAGATTGCTTGACAGATATAAAGCCTCTGGGCGGTCAATACCATTGGTGGAATTAGAAATTTGAGACGAGCTTTCGCAAGGCATAAGAGCAGTTAAGGTTGAGTTTCTGAGGCCTTTAGCTTTTATATTTTTTCTTAAAGTGTCCCAATCAAGCTCAAGCTCAGTATTACAGAATTCATCAATATCTTTTTTATAGCTATCGGTTGGCATTATGCCTTTTGCATACTGCGTCTCTGAGAAAAGAGGACAGGGGCCAAACTCTTCTGCGATTTCATTTGACGCTTTCAATGAGTAATATTGAAGCGCTTCAAATGTTTTATGGATTAATTCATTGCCTGATCCATCAGAGTATTTAGCACCATTCTTGGCTAGATAGTAAGCTAAATTTGTTACTCCAATACCAAGTGTTCTTCGATTATTACTAGCAATCTCCGCAGCTTTTAGTGGGTAATCTTGATAGTCAAGCAAAGAGTCAAGAGAGCGCACAATAATATCAGTAATGTCTTCAAGTTCATCAAGACTCTCAAGAGCCCCTAAGTTAACTGCAGAAAGCGTACAGAGCGCTACTTCACCTTCTTTATCTTGAACAGAGTATAAAGGTTTTGTGGGCAATGTAATTTCCATGCAAAGATTAGATTGCTTAATTGGGGCTTGTGAAGGGTCAAAAGCACCATGAGTGTTGCAATGATCAACATTTTGTAGATATATACGACCTGTATTGGCTCTCTCCTTCATAAACATTGCAAATAGTTCACGAGCACTAATTTGCTGTTTACGAATAGAGTCATCTTTCTCGTACTTTTCATAAAGTTTTTTAAACTTTTTTTGATCAGCAAAAAAGGAATCATAGAGGCCAGGAACATCATTAGGCGAGAATAAGGTTATATTTTCATCTTTTAAAAAACGTTCATACATCAAGCCATTAAATTGGACACCATAGTCAAGATGTCTGATTCTATTTTCATCGGTACCGGTATTATTTTTTAAAACAATTAGGCCTTCAACTTCTAAATGCCACAAAGGATAAAAAAGTGTTGCAGCGCCACCTCTAACTCCACCTTGAGAACAAGATTTAACCGCTGTATGAAAGTGCTTAAAGAAAGGTATGCATCCAGTATGAGTTGCTTCTCCACCTCTAATTGGGCTACCTAGAGCACGAATTTTTCCAGCATTAATCCCTATACCAGCTCGTTGAGATACATATTTAACAATTGCACCAGAAGCAGCACTAATAGAGTCTAAATCATCATCTGTTTCAATTAAAACACAAGAGGAAAATTGACGAGTAGGCGTTCTCACACCAGCCATAATTGGAGTTGGTAGTGAAATTTTGAAGTTAGATGAGGCATCATAAAAACGCTTAACAATTTTAATTCTAGCCTTACCTTTATATTCTTGAAACAAGCACATTCCAACAAGCATGTACAACATCTGAGGAGACTCATGTATCTCACCAGTCACACGGTTTTGAACTAAATATTTGCCCTCAAGTTGCTTAACTGCAGCATACGAAAAGTTCATATCACGCCAATGATCAATATAATTATTAAACTCTTCAAACTCAGAAGCGTTATATTTGTTTAGTATATCTTTATCATAAATCCCTAAATTTGTAAGCTTAGTAACGTGATCAATTAAGGAGGGTGGAGTGAAAGATTTAAATGCTTTTTTTCTAAGATGAAAAATTGCTAGACGAGCTGCTAAATACTGATAATCAGGAACATCTGTCGAAATTAAATCTGCTGCAGACTTAATAATAGTCTCATGTATATCTTCAGTTTTAATACCATCAAAAAATGCTAATTGAGCATTGATTTCAACCTGAGAGACAGAAATATTTTCCAAGTCTTGGGAGGCCCAATGAACAACACGATGGATTTTTTCAAAATCAATTGACTCTTTTGAACCATCTCTTTTGGTAACTAATATTTCTTGATCAACAGCTTGGTCTTTGACTGCCTGGATTTCCTGGTTCAAACTCAACTCCTAAAAAGGTACTACATTTAGTGCTTACGGTGATAAATATACACTAAATATAGAANATAAATAANATAGATGAAATTTAATTAAGCTAATTATGTTGAATTTTTATCTAACTAATTGAAAAAAAACAAGAAATTTANANGATAAAAAAATCTAGAATTAAGACTTTTTTCTTGAAATGAAGATACCAGAAATAATAAGGAGAAGTGCCAAAATATTTTGCCAAAGAATGTCTTCACCAAGCAATAAAGCACCAAGAAAAAAAGCAACAACGGGTATTAAATAATTAATATTAGATAGAAATGTAGCGCCAGCAGTATTAATAATGATAAAGTAAAGAAAAGCAGCAATCCCAGTTGGTAGGGCACCTAATAGTAAAATACTCACACCACTAATAAATGGGATATTAGAAAAATTAATGAAGAAGATGTTGGGCCAAANAAAGAAAGAAAGCAAGCTCGCAACTAATAGAACGCTAGCACTTGACACTAAGGGGTCATAAGAAGGAAGTCGAGAGGCGATAATAGTGTTTATAGCATAAGCACAAGCAGCACCAAGAACTAATAAAATTCCAAAAAGAGTATTGTTGCCATTATTAATAGAAGGTCCAAGTATAAAAAGGACTCCAGAAATACCAATGATAAAGCCCAAAATTTTAAATCTAGTGAGTTTGTCGTTGGGAAGAAAAATGTGAGCCAANACAAGTGTAACTAANGGCATAAAAGCCATAAGTAAGCCAGCCATACCAGANGTAATAGTTAATTGACCAGTTGCGATAAGNAGATANGGCAAAATGTTTCCAATCACTGCATAGACAATAAAGTGCANCCAGGGAGTTATCGNTCTTGGAAAAGATTTGCCATAATAAAGCGCAATAGCGAACATAGTAATAGCTCCAATGACTAGTCTGTAACCAACAACTTGCTCAGGTGTGAAAAATAAAAGCGCACGATCAATAAGAAGAAAGGAAGATCCCCACACGATAACAAGCAAACCTAAAAGCTGATAACTTCTTTTATTTATAGACATATTAGAAACATTGGGACCAAGTTAAAAAAAAGACAATATTAGAACTAGTAGGGTGGGACTAAGAAATATATTATCCATATTTCTTAATATAGGGTTTAAGTATGTTGAAATTGAAAAGAATTAGTATTATTTAACATAATATAAATTATACGAATATAATACGTATAAAAAACATGAAATTTAATAGAATATTCATAAAAAACAATGAGTTA
>JGI26118J46590_1000265_pt1 | contig 12443 bp, 16 predicted proteins | sample AOAMet_66_BLW_10_2_FD_46590 | JGI IMG/M metagenome (IMG submission 46590)
CCATCATAGGTTCTTGAGGCATTGCTTCAGATACTTCTTGTGTACCATCATTTAAAAATGCAGTACTGTTAGCAACTGCATTAGCCTGCCTACCTTCAGCGACCATAGCGTTTATAGCTGGTTTGTTTTGAGGGTTTTGTGCAGCTGCAGCTGGTATAACAGCTTCACCTGGAGTTAACATAGCAGGTACACTATCAGTACCACCAGCATACGCCATGTTAGTACCTTGATTATAACCTACATAGTCAGTTCCATTCATATAACCTTGTAAAGGATCAGGACCATAGTCCATCTCAGGTACATCTTGTGTTCCATTCATATAGCCAGGTACACTTGTTGTTCCATTGTTAAAAAGACTACCTAACAAAACACCCATTGCAGGGGCGGCTAAAAAACCTGCTGGACCTAAAGCTGCTGTGGCCGCTACTCCTGCTGTTGAAGCTAATGCTTGTTCTGCTATTTTAGGTGCTAATACTGTACCTAATTGTTGTGTCATACTAGGACCTTGTTGTACAGTCTGACCAACTTGTGTATAGTTAGGCCTTACATTACCTTCTTCTTCCCTTTTTAAAGGGTTCTGTGATAAAAAATTCATTATTTAACTCCTAGTCATCGCCCCATCCGGACATTGCTGCTGATTTACCTGCTGCTTTAGTATAGTTTTTCTTATTAGACTCTCTAATAGCTTTAACTGCAGCCTCATGTGCTTTATTAGAATCTCTTTTACGAGTAGGATTAGCCGCATGTGAAGCTGCTACATTAGCAGATAAGGTATTAGCCATATCAACTTGTCGTCTTAACTCAGCCGCAGACTTACCTCCCAAAGGTGGATTAATATTTTTAAATGTATTACCAATAGCACTAGGCATTGTCTTTATAGCATTACCAAGGCTTGAAGAAAAGTTTCCAATTCTATCTGAGAATCCAGGTAGCGTACTAGCATCATAACCAGGGGCACTTCTATTATTCCCTTGATAATCAAAGTCATAATTTCTACCACCAATACTACCATTTACTGAAGGTACATCTTGATAAAAGTTTCCTGACTCATCACGCTTAATAGGGTTACCTGGATTATTATAATTATAAACAGTTACATTAGGGTGATTATGCCTAGTATCATAGTCATAAGCTCTAGCTAATGTATCACTAGTTTTTTGTGCTTTATCANTGTTATCTATTGGTATAGATATACCTAAAGGNCCCCTTACATAACTTGTGTTACCTGCATAGTTAGCACTGTAAGGATTACCTACAGTTACATTGTTAACTCCCATATCATCATTACTGAAAGCAGAAGTAAATGTACCTGCGTTAGCTCCCATAGGACCTGTACTTACCGAAGCAGTTCCTTCATTTAACTTCATTGAAGGATTAGCATTAGGTGATATTCCAGCCATATTACTTTCCTCCAGATTTCTGTGATTGAGTAGGAACCGGGGCTCCTGATAATAAAGAACCTAATCTTTGTAAACCTTGATAGGTAGCATCTAATTCTCTTTGAGATTGCTCTTGTAACATCTGTCCTGCTTGACCTTGGTAACCTGCTCCTGCACCAGCTGCTTGTTGCATTGATCCAGTATTACCTATAATTTGTTGAGCAGCACCAGTAGTTAGACCTCTGCGATCAGATAAGTCTTGATAATCAATACCTGATAAAGCACTAGCTAAGTTAGCATCACGCTCACCTTCAAGTAGCCCTGCACGAGCACCACCTATTTGTCCACTGCTAGCTAAAGCACTACCCATTGGTGCAAATGCTGCTTTAGACTCACGTATTGCTGCATCTTTAAGTCCTTGAGTAGCTCCAGCACCATATATACCTTCACCAGCTGCGGCTTGTTGTAATACTTTTGTAGCATCTTTGGCTCCTCCATATTGGATGTTAGCCTCATTAGCTGCTCCTGTTAAAGCATTAATACCTTGTTTTTGTTGTGTATTTAACCCAGCAACCATTCCAAGATCACCAGCATTAAATGCATCTGTNGCACTGCCTGCCGCATTAGTGACATAAGGTCTATACCAATCAGGAATACTNTCTATAGTNTCATCACCACCTCCACCTTTAGAAACTATACCTAATCCTCTTGGGGTAACCGCAGGCATGAACGGGTTTAATTCTTTAAATCTCATTTTCTAACTCCATAGAATGGACCACATAGGTCTCGTTATAACTTTCACCTTGTGATCCTTTAAGTTTATTTAGGATCTTTGACCAACCTTTTCTACCATACATCTCAATGCGTCTGCACCCTTGTTGTCTTGCGTAAGCCTCAATTGTGTGATGGGCATTTTTATAGGTGTCCCATCTACCACCGTTTATACTTGTTGTTGTAACTAAATGAAGAGACTTATGAGTAGCATAGTGGTTAATCTTAGTTACACTAACATTTACTATAGTCTCATCTTCAGTTAATACTACCCAACACTGATACTGTTCAGGGTCTTGTAGCCATTGTAAGTAATCATATGTAGTAGATTCATTAGCACTGTATTCTAGTGCAGACTGTATGGCAGGTTCTATTACTCTCCAATGAGCAATAATACTGCTTGGGTCTAAATGAATTACTTTCATGCTGTTTCCTTTTATTATTGATTTTGAAAATGATTATATACTGAAAGCCAATCTACAAAAGTACTGTCTTCATCATCATAACAATATTGCTTTACTCTTTTGATAGTATTACCTTCTTTAGTTACACCATATAAAGTAGTATAATCACCTCTTCTTTCAGGTAAATTAAAATGTTCTTCTACTGTTGAGGGATCTCCAGTAAAATAGTAATCAGAAAAGCCTGATACTTTTGAGGGAAAAGGTCTTCCGTATTCTTCAATATTTTCTGTATAAAACATTAATGTACAATCTTCAGGTAACCAATCAGGAACCTCACCTTCGTACATATAATAAGCTCTAATATAACTTTTTGCAGATGACATACAAAATTTACGAGCTGCTAAAACAATATTATCTCCAAACAAAACAGTAGAAAAAATCCTTGGTAGGCAACAAGTAGTTACATCTTCCTCCATTAACTCGTGATAAGTAGGAGTTGATATAGAAAAATAATTTTCTTTTTTAACCCAAGGAAAGATTTCTTTTAAGTTACTATAAAGTAAATCTGGTTGTTCAGAACGTGCAAAAGTTTGTCTACTGTAACCACCTGAAACATATAATTCTGTAGATATACTCATAGCCAATCCTCTTTAAGGTAATTAAAAACTTCTAAGTCTATATCTGCATCAGGAGAAACAGATATGTAAGCTCTAATTGAAACTTTACCTCCAAAGGAGTTTTCTTTCACAACACTTTTTGTTGATGTAAAATGTACACCTATATTACCTTCAGGCTCTACAACGGTTTTAGTTATTTTAAATGGTTTAATCATAGCTAGCTCCATTTGATACAATTATACTATTAGCAGTTGTATTAATTGTTTCATTAGAGTATGGCCAATTGCCTCCACTCCCACTGTCACCGCCTGTGCCAATACCTAAAAACTCTGAATCTTTTTTGTATGTCCAATTACAACCTTTTTCTACAACAATCCATCCTGCACGAAGGCTTCCATTATCCCAACTTATTCCACCACGATAAAACGCCCAGTATTTAGAGGTCCAGTAGTAAGTTCTACTAGCTCCAACACAATTATTATAAACATCAAAACCATCACATTCAAATTGACTATCTGAAACACTAACTTCACGTTCAGCTTGAGCTAAACTAAAGAAAGAAAATATAGGTTTAGAAGGTTGATTACTAATTGTATAACTATTATATTCTGTTGGAGTAAAAGTACTACTAGCATTTGTAGGGCAATACTGTGCATTCAAACCTGAACTAGAAAAGCTTGTTCTTGGATTAGATGGATGTGATACTGATTGTCCCCCTGTTATGACTAAGGGTTTTAGTCTACTATCAAAAGAAGAAGATCCATCAGAATTATAAACGGCCATACCATAATTACCAGAAGGACTACCTGCACTTGGTGGTGCAAATAAATAAACTTCAGGAGTACTTGTAGAAGTACCTGACCTAATTATTTCTACATCCCAATTATTTGAACCTTTATCCTCTAATCTAGAGATAGCATAATAATCTGAAGTTGGAACGCTAAAGAAAGGTACGGGAACTGTATTTATATTTGAAAAAGAATATATTAATCTTCTCATACCACCATAATCATTTGAAGTAAAAGATACGGTGGTTGGTGAAGTTCTTTTCTGAAGAAAGTGAAGATTCTTGGTATCACTTGATATTAATACTTCATTACTGTTATTTGTTGCTAAAAATCCATAGCTCATAATTTTCTCATTTCATTAATACTAGTATATAAGCATTTTCAGAACCACCACTTACTGAAACAGTGGTTCCACTCACACTAATTGTATGAGATAAAGCTTTTCTTGTTAAAGGGGGAGCATTGATTTGAACTTGTTGTACTAGCACATCACGTCCTGATAATACAGAATAAGAGTTGGAAGCAGAGCCTCCTCCATTTACAGAGAAAAAAGCTACTTGGTTCCAAGTTACATCATCTGAGTCATATACACTAACTCCATTGCTTGCAAATATTTCTAAACCATAACTCATGACAAGTTACCTAATTTAACCCGTACAACATTATTGTTATCAAATACTTTTATACTATTATCACTAATAACTGTACGCTCACCTGTAGATGCACTCGATAGTGTACCTATAGTAAGACCTAAAGCTGATATAGAACCTGCAGATAGTTTAGTTGCATTGATAGTACCTGCACCAATCTGAGCAGCAGTTAAAGTACCTCTGATAGCCGCTGAACCAAACTCTGCATAGCCATCATCTCTACGTATAGCCCAACCTGCACTGCCTGCAGCATAGTTATCACTTTCTATATCATCGGTAACCTGTATAGCTCCAGTAGGTGTACTGAATGTAATAGACACACCTATAGGGTTAGTACTCGTATCTAGATTGACTGTATAATTAGTACTCCATTCTCTGAATGCAGTATCAGTAATATTAACAGCTGGTTGAGTGTGACTCCATACACCTGAAGGTGTTATACTTGTAAAGTCACTGTTAGCTATGCTCCATGTTGCTGATGTAGGTGCGTTAGGTTGTGCTGATTGAATAGTTTGATAGTACAATGTGCCTGTAAACTCAGCTGTACCAGTATAACCTTCTGCAGCTTGAGCTGTTGATATACCTGAAACCAATACCCAATTGTTAGTATCTGAAGAAAATAACCATATACTAGTAGAACTTTCAGAGTATATAAGGTCTCCATCTGCTCCAGGAGTATATTGATCTGGATCATTCTCAGAGGTAGTTACACCTCCCATTTTATCTAGTTCTCTTACGATAGCAACAAGAGTATCTCTCATTGCCTTATCCCTAACACCTGCGGGAATAAATATATTACTCATTATACACTCCTATCCTGCGAGTAGCAGTATTATCTTTGTCCAGAAGGTTTAACTTCTAAGTCAAGTCCTGTTATTTTAGGGTTAGTTGAACCAACCATTGATACTTCTAAATTAAAGTATCTACCATTAAGTCTGTAATCTTTTTTATATCCAGCATTACTATTGGGATCAAATGTTCTTTTGTAAACATCTTCACGGTTAGCATAAGTCTTAGCTAACTCTGCATCCACTGAAGTTTTATTTAAACTATTAGCTGTGATAGCAGTAGTATTAAATGTATTTTCACTCATAGGATATACTGCAGTTATATTTTTAGTTAAGTGAGGGTTACCTAAGTCTTGTTTAAGAAATCTAGCATAACCATTTTCTTCAAATGCACTGCTTAATAAATATAGTCCTTGATCACTAAATCCATATACATATATCTGACCATTGATCTCACCTTCTGTAATACCTTTTAAATTAGGTAGTGTTCTTTTATACCATACATCTGATTGATAGTTATATACATAAGCAAAGTTAGTACCAGTACCACTGTTACCTACTGCACTATAACATACCCATACTTCTTTATCTCTTGAGTTTAAGAAAGTAAATGTACGGTTCTTATGAGCAGGATTTACTGTACTATAAATATCTTTTTGTATTCTACCTTTAGATATATCTTTTTTATTAGGACCACCATCATGTATGTATATACCGTAGTTACCTAACACAAAATGTCTACCATCACCTATGTCTTCAAAACAATCTGGACTATATAANCCATCATCTTCAAATAACATTTCACTAGTTAAGTAAAGAGGTGAACCTGTGTCTTGATACCTGTATACAGAATCATCTTTATAAACAATAAGATACGGGCCTAATTGAGCTGCATCTAACAGTTGTCCTGATGTTTCAGTTAGTATATCATCACCAGCACTGTTAGTTGAAGCATACCGCCATGTCATACCGTTAAGAGTATTAATGTCTGTAATAGGTGTTGACCAAGCCAAAGAAGAATTACCTAAATTTTCGTTAGCAAGATAAGCTCCACTTAAGTTTAAAGCAATTAATCTATTATTATATGCCGCCATCTTTTGTGCAGTAACTCTGTTAGCTACCACACCCTCTTGAGCACTACCATTTGCTGCACCTGAATACCAGTTAGATAAAAATAAAGATTGGTAGTTAGGTGAAGCTTCTGTACCATTATTTGAGATACGGATTGGTTGATTAATACCGTCATTAACAATTATAACACCGTTGAATGTAAAGAAATCAAAACCAAACCTACCATTTAAACTTAAGTTAGTAGTAGCATTAACACCTGATGAAGATATAGGATTAAGTACATCTTGAGATACCTGGAAAGATACTACGCCAGAAGAAGATTCATATAAGTAAGCTAAGTTAAAATTGTCAGAACCTACAGGAGTCCATTGTGTTGCAGCCAATACATTTCTTGCACTACTACCAGTAACATTAGTATCAAAAGCAGTAGGAAACTTATATACGCCCTGTAAAGAACCATCAGAGGGCCTCATATTGAGACCATCTGAAAAGTTTTCGGGAGATAATGCCTGTGCAGGTACATCTGTATTTAGGCCTTTTATACCTAAATTTTGTAAGGGTATTGTTGGCATTTATTATTCCTCTAAGTTAATTCCTATCTGTTTGAATTTCCTACGAGCACAACGTAATCTGAAGGCTCGTAGTCTAGCGTTTACTCTTCTCTTTCGTTTCCAAGGGCGAGGTCTAATAGAGTCATTACTGCCATCAGCGAGTAACTTTCCATTAGATTTCACAACCCCCTGCAGTGCATGCAAGCGTTTGTGCCCCTTCAGTATTGTCTTCCTGCTCATAAACCGAGAGTTCATTCCAGTTGATTGACGATGGAAATTGTGCGAGTGATTCATTATATTCTTTTTCCGAAACAGGCTGGTACGGAGCTTGCTGATACGAGTGCTCAGTATAAGGTAAGAACGACACACCTGTTATTTGNTCGAAGTTCTTATATACCCAGGCACCTACATCTAACCACTCAGTGTCTTTAACATATACCGTAATAGACACAGAATGTTCTGCCCAGTTNTGTTTTAACTTCAACCATAGTTTTAATTGCTCGATAGCACTCAACTCATTAGCCATCACAGAACCTTTAGGGCTTTCGATAGGAAAAGAAAACACAGTAGTACTGTCAGGCTTCATTGCACAGGGTTCACTCGGCACACCTGTCTGCTTCATAAAGTCAGTCAATGGGTCCTTATTGTCTCCTCTTACAGTACGGATATAGTATGGTGCAAAGCGACCATGTATTCCTGATGAACTGTTTACAAGTTGACTAACAGTACCCGAAGGCTTAATCGTTGTTATAGAAGTAGATGCAGGTATGTTAAGGCGTTTAGCCCACTCTACGTTTACTTTAATAGCGTAATCACGTAGTTCCTGTATATCTTTTTCTTTAGCATTAAATAGTACTGGACAGTCACATACACCTGTTAAAGATACACCTAGTAGACGTTCTTCTTCTGTATTTGAATTCCATACTTTACGTAAATAAGGGAAGTTAGTTAATGTAGATTGTAATGTGCCTAGAATCGTTGCACACTCTACTTTTTCTTTAATTGTTTTAAGAGTATCTTCACTACGAAGTACTACTTCTGTTAAGTTACAGAACTGATTAGACCTAAGTGCTATCTCTGCACAAGGGTTAGTCCCATGAATTTTATCAGAATCTCTACGTTCAGGAGCAGTTGCTTGAGCACCATAACGAGAGTATATTCCTCGTTCACCTGAGTTAGATTCAATAAGAGCAGTCCACTCTTTCATAAATGTTAAGCCATCTGGCTTTTGTAAGTATACTGCTGAGTTGTTAGCTAATGCCCGTTGAGCATTGTTTTCCCACCATGCACCTGACTTAGCGCCTTGCATAGTGTGGTCACCGAGATCACTTAAGGATATCATGGCAGACCTACGTACACCACCTACTACTACAATCTCACCTATCTTACACATAAGATCGTGACATTCTAATGGGGTTANTTTACGTCCACCAGCTCTCTTAAATAAAGCGGTTGTAAAATCTATAAGTTCTTTTAACGGCTCTGGACCTGAAGCTCTGCCGCCCATTGTCTTTAGTTTAGCGCCTGCAGGTCTTACATCTGAGTAATCAAAGTAATGTATTCTACCTAAGTATAAGTCTGCTATATGCTTACGTATAGCTTTAGCCCAACCTTCTTTAGAATCTTCTACTCTAATTAATCTCTCTGATACTTCAAAGTGATCGTTAATATATGGTANTTTATTTACATCAATAGCTTCTACTGAGAAACCTACGCCTGTACCACACATAAGTATATACATTGCCTCATCAAATGCACGAGGTGTATCTATCTTAAGATATGAACAGTTATAGCCAGTAATGTTATTACGTTCTANAGCAGGACCACTGGCCCACATAGCTCTCATAGAAGGCATAACACCTAAGCTTGAAATGTATTTAAATAACTTCTTGTAAGTCTCATCATCAATCATGTCTTTCCATGTTGACATATAACGAGTTACTGTTTCTTCCCAGTTCTCTCTGCGGTTCTCTGTTTCTAACCATCTAGAATAACGAGAAAGGTGTATAAATGTTTGGTAGTCGGTTATCATCTGTGTTCTCCTTAGATAATATAAGTTATACCTGTGTTGCCTTAGGTATAACTTATTAATAGTGTTTAAGGGAGGGGATACCCTCTCCTTTTAATAGGGGACTATGCCTCCGCAATAGTCAGAGTACCAGCTTCGACTTGCTTGAGTATCTCTGCGTAGTGACGATTGGCTGGGTCTAGTGGGACTGACATCTCTTGTCCGTCTATTGTTGCTTTGATTGTATCACTTGTACCAGAGATTGGGTCTGCAACATACTGTGCTGTTGTAATGTTCATATTGTTTTCCATGATTATAACTCTGCATCTAAGATTACATTTTTAATAAAATACCCATAGCCACCACCTGAGAAATTTAAAACAGTTTTAAAAGCTGAGTAACCACTAAAAGATTGCATCTGTGCGCTATGAAAACCAGTACATGCTCCCCCGATTCCACCGCCTGTAAAAGTTAAAGTAGCGGCGGCTCTCATATTTGTAGGTAAAGTAGAATGATGTGGCGAACCATTACCGCTAGTGCCAAAATCTCCTTCATAATAATAGCTTGTTGTTTGATAATACCTCTGACACTTCGCCAGTTCATCTCCGTATGACCTATGCTCGAATGGAGTTGCAGTGTCGCCGACCTCTAGTTGGACTCCTGTGATTTGCCATGTAGCACCATTGGTTGGTTGCTACGACATCAGTAGTACCTGTTGCGCCACGTTTAAAACTTGTACCCCAAACACCTGCTGAAGTTTGAACACCACTACCAGCACCTAAAGTCCAGTAAATATGTAATCCTGGACCATTTGTACTTTCCCAAGTTCCGTCTGTTGCCCCTGTTATAGTTATTGACTTACGTTCCCAAGTGTTTGCCACATCAATTGTATACGTCCAAGCATAAAACCTATTACCTTGATTATTAGAATAAGCCCCCCCAAATGTACCAGTTAGAGAACTTTTTACCCAAAAAGAAAGTGTAAATTGTTTTGCATCAGATGAACCTTGTGCGAGTACATTTGTAGTGTAACCTTCTAGTGGTGTGGCTATCTGGTAAAAATCATTAGTACCAACAGTTGTGGCTGATGCTGAAGTTACCTTTAAAGATTTTAAAAACCCAGAAGGAGCGTCTGTTACTTGTTGAACAGAGTATTTACTTGCATTGTTTAATCTAGCTTTAAATCTATCGAGAGTGACAGTTTGGTCAGCCGTTGGTGTAGTAGCAGAGCCGCCGTTTCTCTGGTCAAGCAGTATTGCACCATTGATTATAAGATTTCTGTTCGACAAAGCCCCTGCATCATAAGCATCATTGATCTCATCTAAGCTAGTCTTGTTGCCTAAGTCGGCTAAGTCTCTTGCTTTAGTCATTGGCTACTCCTATGGTTTTGTAGGCCACGTCACGTCGTCTAGTGAAGTTGCACTTGATGTAATGTCACGTAGTGCTTGTCTGTATGTAGTCTGTGCAGAAGTCATTGTGTGATCAGACCCTGCCCACCAATCAGTAGCGGCAATCAAACGATCACGTTCTGCCCTGAGTGCCTTCATAGGTTCAGCCGCAATCAATGCGTCTTTCTTAGCTGATACTGCCGACCAAGTTGTACCCCAATCAGACGGGTCTTGGCTCTCAATAGCTGAACCATTTGCATCTGCGCCAGTTACTTTGGCGTACATGGTTGTGAACTCAGCTTCTGTTGTTGGTTCGCCACGGAGTACCCACTCTGTAACACCCAACTCTGATAGTGCTGTTGATATTGTTGTCATTTTATTTTCCTTGTTTTATCCTGCGATTTCTATAATTGACACTGTAGAAACTGTACTTCCACCATTATCAGTAGATTGCCTATTTAAATAGACACTACCAGTATTACCTGAGTTCAATGCCCAATAAAAATCATACGTTACTTGAGAAGTAGTGTTTGGAGTATCTAGCAGCTGATACGTTTCCATATTTATATCATAGGCTCTGCTTGCGCCTATACCATCATCTGCTGAATTTAAGCCCTGTATAGGTCCTACATAGGCTGTTTGTACTTGTGTTCCAATAAAACTCCCGTCTCTTCTAATACCTACAGAACCGTTAACGTTGGAAAGACCTATTCCAATATTATATGTAATAAGCAGTTTACTGTTACTGTACTTAGGAGTATAGTTTATAGGTAAAAAAGAAAATGATCCTGTTGCAGCATATTTGCTATTAGTATCAGCAAATGCAACGTTAATAACATTACCCGTTGTATTAATCCCTAAGTCAGCCGCCGTTGGTGTAGCACCATTGGCTTTCTGTAGAGTATCGACTTTTATTATACTGGTCATTGTGCGATCTCCTGTAAAATTAGATTGTTAGTAGCATTACTAGGAGTACCGACATGAGTATCAAATAACAGAACTTGCCCTGAAGTGCGAGGCTGTACATATATACTGTATGTAACTACATTTGTACTATTAGGTTCATCAATAAACTGATAAGAAAGATGAAATCTATCACTGTGTTCATCACTATTATACCCTGTGTGATTGTCTATTGTTTGTATAAAACTTCCATTTCTGTAAACCATAAAAGCTACACTATTAGCATTACTTGTTACTGCTATCCCAGATAAATTAACATAGCCTACAATTTTACTATTAGTAAAATTAGGTGTTATAGCTTTCTCAAAGTTGCCGACACCGTCATTAATAATAACAGCCGATGAAGTAGCTAATGTGTGTTTTGCTGTTCGAACTCGACTTAATGCTTGAACCTGTATAACATGTCCTGCAATATGCACACCATTGCCACTGGTCTTCTCAACGAGGCTATTGACTTTTAATGTACTCATTGTGCGATCTCCATGACTGTTATCGAAGACCTACTACCTGCATATTGCACCTGCATACTAGCAGAGGTTGTAAGTCTTCTTCTGAATTGAGTTCTGTAAGTCACTTCAGACGTGGTTGATGGGCTATCTAAATAAGTTTGAGATGCAAATATATCAAAGTGCGTTAAAGCACCATTATCATGTAAAACTTCAGTTGCCCATGTTAAAATAGGTGTATTATCTCTGGTAATACGAAGTTGCATTTGGTCAATATACGCACCATATTTATGAACATTCTGATTAATTAAGACTAAAATTTTTGATGTAGCAAACTGTGGCGTAATCCCTGCTTGTAAGTTCGAATCTATGAAAGTCTGAGAGCCATTGTTAACTTGTGTTGTTGTACCATTATGAATAACCTGTATGACACTCCCCGCTGGAGCAACGAACCCGTTACTAGCATCCAGTGTTTGACCGCTAGGTATTATCACCTTGTTCGCATTAGACCCAGATGTTGGTCCTATTAAGTTTTCGACTTGTAATGTACTCATCTATATCACCGTTAAGTTTCCATTGACTGTCAGAGTAATACCCGATGCCACAGTAAGTGGCCCTG
>JGI26118J46590_1000268_pt1 | contig 12384 bp, 9 predicted proteins | sample AOAMet_66_BLW_10_2_FD_46590 | JGI IMG/M metagenome (IMG submission 46590)
ACTCCAAAAGATGGACCTAGCGCTGGTATTACAATGTTAACTTCATTAGTTTCATTATTAACACAAAAAAGAGTAAAATCCAAACTTGCCATGACCGGAGAAATTACTCTCAGAGGAAAGGTCTTGCCNGTTGGGGGAATTAAAGAAAAAATATTAGCTGCAAAGAGAGCAAAAATTAAAGAAATTATTTTGTGCAAGGATAATAAGAAAAATATTGATGAAATCGATTCTAGTTATTTAAAAGGATTAACTTTTCATTATGTTTCAAGTATGAAACAAGTTTTAGATATTGCAATTACAAATCAAAATGTTAAGAACCANAAGAATTTAGATGTCAAGTAAAATTATAATAGCAATCGATGGTACTTCATCTACTGGAAAAAGTACTTTAGCCAAGAGGATATCTAAAAAATTAAATTATAAATATATTGACTCAGGTGCAATGTATAGAGCATTAACTTATTATTCTATTCAACAAAAATATATATCTAAAAATCATTTTGATAAAATAAAATTAATAAATGATATACCAAATATTTATATTGATTTTAGNAAGAGCTCAATTAATAACAAATTCGAGGTTCATTTGAACGGAATCCCTTATGAAAATAAAATTAGATCATTAACGGTTTCTAATTTAGTTAGTGAAATCGCAACAGTAGACGAGTTAAGACAGCAAATGGTTCGCGTTCAACACTCACTTGGTTTTAATAAGGGGGTAATTATGGATGGTCGTGATATTGGCACAGTTGTTTTTCCAGATGCTGAAATTAAATTTTACCTCGAAGCTACAATGGAATTAAGAGCCAAACGAAGATTCGATGAACTATTTTTAATTGACAAAAATATTACATACAAAGAGGTTTTAGAAAATATAAAACTTAGAGACAATCAAGATACTAATAGAAAACATTCTCCATTGAAAAAAGCTAAAGATGCTATACTTATCAATACTGATAATCTCACTTTAGATGAACTTGAATCAAAGTTGTTTACCTACATAAACCCATTAATTACAAAAAATTTATAGATAATTTGTTTTATCTATAAATAGAGTCTATTTTCGCAATCCTTTTAATAGGTTTATATAGATAACTAAAAGGTTTTATAAATATTAATTCTTCTAATTTATTCCCTCATTCTATAGATAAATTAGAATACAAATTTTACGGTATGCCAGAAGAAAAAAAAGACAGCAAACCAAAAAAAGCTGTTAAAAAAACTGCTAAAGCTGAGAAAGTTAAATCTCCAGCAAAATCCACAAAAAAAGCCAAAATTAAAAAAGAAGTTGTTGAAGTTGTTGAAACTTTAGCTAATGAGGTTATCGATAATCAAATTGAAGAAAGCCCGGTTAATGAGCCAACTGCTGAAGAATTCTTAAAAGATTTTGATTGGAACTTATTTGAAGAAGGAATTGAAACAATTAAAGATGATAAACTTTCTGAATTCGAAAAATTAGTTGAAGAGAATTTTGTTGATACATATAATGAAAGTGTTATTGAAGGTACTATAATTAGCTTGACGGAAAGAGAAGCTATAATTGATATTAATGCAAAATCTGAAGGTGTTATTTCATTAAATGAATTTAGATACAATCCTGACTTGAAAGTTGGTGATAAAGTTGAAGTTTTAGTTGATATCCAAGAAGATAAAACAGGTCAATTAGTTCTTTCGCATAGAAAAGCAAGAACTATAAAAGCTTGGGATAGAGTAAACGATGCTCACGATCAATCTACTGTAGTTACTGGTTTTGTTAAATGTAGAACTAAAGGAGGTATGATTGTAGATGTTTTTGGTTTNGAAGCTTTTTTACCTGGATCACAGATTGATGTTAAACCCATTAGAGATTATGATCAATATGTAAATAAGAACATGGAATTCAAAGTTGTCAAAATTAATCATGAATTTAAAAATGTTGTTGTATCTCATAAAGCACTAATTGAAGCGGATATAGAGCTTCAAAAGAAAGAAATTATTGGTCAATTAGAAAAAGGTCAAGTTCTTGAAGGTACAGTTAAAAATATAACTACATATGGTGTATTCATTGATTTAGGTGGAGTAGATGGTTTAATTCACATTACAGATTTATCATGGAATAGAATCAATCACCCTAGTGAAATATTAGAATTAGATCAAAAATTAAATGTCGTAATATTAGATTTTGATGATGATAAGTCAAGAATTCAATTAGGTGTTAAACAGTTAAGTGCTCATCCTTGGGAATCTCTCGATGCTGAANTAAAAGAAGGCGATAAAGTTAAAGGTAAAGTATCGGTTCTTGCTGATTACGGAGCTTTTGTTGAAGTTGTTGATGGAGTAGAGGGGTTAGTTCATGTCTCAGAAATGTCTTGGTCAACTCATTTACGTTCAGCACAGGATTTTGTAAAAGTTGGTGACNAAGTTGAGGCAATTGTTTTAACATTGGATAGAGAAGAAAGAAAAATGTCTCTAGGTATTAAACAATTAAGTTCAGATCCTTGGACAGATATTACCAAAAAATACCCTGTAGGNTCTAAGCATTCAGGAATAGTTAGAAATTTCACNAATTTTGGAATTTTTGTAGAGCTAGAAGAAGGAATAGATGGATTAGTATATATTTCAGATTTATCTTGGACAGTAAAAGTTAAACATCCATCTGAATTATTTGCAGCTGGTGATAAAATTGATGTTTTAGTTTTAGAGCTAGATTCTGAAGCAAGAAAATTAAGTTTAGGTCATAAACAAACTATGGATAACCCATGGGATGTATATGATAAAACTTTTGCTGAAGGGACTTCACACAATGCAACAATTTCAGATTCAAATGATAAAGGTGCTACAATTATTTTTAATGATGATATTACAGCTTTTGTTCCTAACAGACACCTAGTTAAAGAAGATGGAAATAAGTTAAAGAAGGGTGATACATCAGATTTTAAAGTAATTGAATATAATAAAGACTTTAAAAGAGTTGTAATGTCACATACTGTTTTATTTAATGATCAAGAAAAGAAAAATGTAAAAGAGTCATTAAAGAAAGTTAATGTTAAAGATTCAGATAAATCAACTCTTGGTGATTTAGATGTTTTAGCTGACTTGAAAAAGAAAATGGTTGACGATGAAAAAAAGAAAAAATAATATTTCTTTTAATTATATATTAAAAAAAAGCATCTTAATTAAGATGCTTTTTTTTATAGAATTTCTTTAACTAACCAATCTCCTATTTCACTTGTTTTATAAGATTTGTTACCGTTTGCTAAATCTTCGGAAANAATTGATTGTTTAAGTGATGAGTTTACTACGTTTCTAATTAAATCAGCTTCCTTTTTAAGATTAAAAGTATCTTCAAACATCATTGCAGCCGATAAAATTGTAGCTAAAGGATTAGCTATGTTTTTTCCGGCTGCTTGAGGATAAGATCCGTGAATTGGTTCGTAAAGCGATGTTTTAAGGCCAACAGATGCTGAAGGCATTAAACCCATAGATCCAGAAATTACAGATGCTTCATCAGTTAATATATCTCCGAATAAATTTTCAGTAATTAATACGTCATATGAATTAGGCCATTGAACAAGTCTCATAGCTACTGCGTCTACAAATTCATAACTTACCTCAACCGAGGGATAATCTTTTTCTAAAGATTGAACAGTTTCTCTCCAAAGTCTAGATGATTCAAGTACATTAGCCTTATCCACACAACATAATCTATTCGATCTCTTCATTGCTAGTTCAAATCCTTTTACAGCTAATCTTTTTATTTCTTCTCTAGTATAGGTACAAGTATCAAATGCTGTATTTCCATTATCAAGTCTCCCTCTTTTTCCAAAGTAAATACCGCCTGTTAACTCTCTTAAAAAAACTAAATTTGTTCCCTCAATTCGCTCTTTTTTTAATGGTGATTTATCAATTAAAGATGGAAATGTAAATGTTGGTCTAACATTAGCAAATAATCCTAAATCTTTTCTCATTTTTAAAAGCCCTTGCTCAGGTCTTACTTTAGCACTAGGGTCGTTGTCGAATCTAGGATGACCAATTGCTCCAAATAATATAGCATCTGCTTTTAAACAAATTTCATGTGTCTCTTTTGGATAAGGTTCACCAACAGCATCTATAGCTGCCGCTCCTGTAAGTGCGTGCATCCAATTAATGGTGTGATTAAATTTTTTTGCAATTGCATCTGAAACTTTAACTGCTTGTTCTATAACTTCAGGTCCTATACCATCACCAGGTAATAGAGCTATATTTAATTTCATAATTTACTAATTTGATATAATATTTAACATTTTTTCTGTTGATTTGATAGCTGAAACAGTTTGATCTGAATCTAAACCTCTAGTAACAAATTCTTTATCATTATTTTTCCATGTAATAATTGTTTCACATAAAGCATCAGAATTACTTCCAGGCGGAATTGTTACTGAATAATCTATAAGTTCAGGAAGTATAAATTTATTATGAGAATATATTTTTTTTATAGCATTTATAAATGCATCAAATTGTCCATCACCTGATCCTTTTTCGAAAAACTTCTTACCATTAATTTTTAATTCAATTTCTGCGGAAGGTTTATGCCCTTTTTTATGATTTAATAAGTAAGATTCGATAATTACCTTATTTTTAAAATTTTCACTATTTATCACATCTGAAATTATATAAGGTAAATCTTCTGCGGTTACCTTTTCTTTTTTATCACCAAGTTCAATTATTCTATTGGTTACTTTTTTTATATTTTCATCATTTAATGTAAGCCCTAGTTCTTGTAAGTTTTTTTTAATATTAGCCTTTCCTGAAGTTTTTCCTAATGCATATTTCCTTTTTCTACCAAATCTTTCAGGAAGCAAATCATTGAAATACAGGTTTTTTTTACTGTCACCGTCGGCATGAATTCCAGCTGTTTGAGTAAATACATTATCTCCTACTATCGGTTTGTTTGCTGGTATTCTAAATCCGGTAAATGCTGACACTAATCGGCTAACTTTGAATAAAGACTTTTCTTTTAAATTAATTTTGATATCGGGTAAAAAATCTCTTATTACTGCAGCTACACTTGCCATTGGTGCGTTACCAGCTCTTTCTCCCATTCCATTCACAGTCAAATGTAGACCTTGGCATCCAGCTTTCAAACCCTCGAGTACATTAGAAACACTCAAATCATAGTCGTTATGAGCATGAAAATCAAAATGCATTTCAGGGTATCTTTTTACAATTATTGAAATATATTCAAAAGTCTCATCTGGGCTAAGTANCCCNAGAGTATCAGGAAGCAAAACTCTTTTGACAGGTAACTTATTGATAATATCTAAATACTCAAAAACAAAATCTTTGGAGTTTCTCATTCCATTACTCCAATCTTCTAAATATATATTAGTAACAACACCTTTATTGTTTGCTTCATTTACAGCTTTAATTACAGAATTAAAATAATCCTTTGGTGATTGTTTTATTTGGTGAGTTAAGTGATTTAANGAACCTTTAGTTAATAAATTTTGTACTCTAGCTCCTGATCTTATCAACCATTCAAGTGAAATGTTATTGTCAAGAAAAGTAAGAATTTCAATTTTATTCAAAAATTTTTTTTCTTTAGCCCAACCTGTAATTTTCCTAACGGCTTCAAATTCACCTTTTGAAACTCTAGCTGAAGCTACTTCGATTCTATCAATTTTTAATTCCTCAATTAGTAATTTAGCTATTGCTAATTTCTCAGATGAAGTAAAAGACATCCCTGAAGTTTGTTCACCATCTCTTAGAGTAGTGTCCATTATTTCAACGTGTCTAACCATTTTTTTTATTATAAAGGGGTTGTTTTCGAAAACGTTTTTATGCTATCCTTAATATTCATTAAATAATCAATATCGTCATATCCATTTAACATGTTTTCTTTTTTGTATGAGTTAATTTCAAATGATTCTGAAATATTTAATTTAACAATCGTAACAGTTTGTTCTGGAAGACTTACAATGATTTCAGATTTAGGATCATCAAAAACAACACTAAAAATTTTATCTAAAAATCCTGACGAAACTTGAACTGGTAAAACTCCAATATTTAAACAATTGCCTCTAAATATATCTGCAAAAAAACTTGATATTACACATCTAAAACCATAATCATAAATTGACCAAGCAGCATGTTCTCTAGACGAGCCTGAACCAAAATTTTTTCCACCAACTAAAATTTTTCCANTAAACTTTTTATTATTTAAAACAAAATCTTTTTTTGGAGTGTCGTCAGAATTATATCTCCAGTCTCTAAATAAATTATCGCCAAAACCAATTCTTTCTGTAGCTTTAAGAAATCTAGCAGGAATTATTTGGTCTGTATCAACGTTTTCAATAGGAAGGGGAACACAGTTGCTTTTTAATATTTTAAATTTTTCGTAAGCCATATCTTAATATAATGTTCTTGGATCAGTTATTTTTCCTGTAACAGCAGCAGCAGCAGCAACTAGAGGGCTAGCTAATAATGTTCTAGAGCCTGGTCCTTGTCTACCTTCAAAATTTCTATTTGATGTGCTTACAGCATATTTTCCAGATGGAATTTTATCATCATTCATTGCTAAACAAGCGGAGCATCCTGGTTCTCTTAGTTCAAAGCCTGATTCGATTAGTATATCTAATAATCCTTCATCTTTTATGGCTTTTTCTACTTGGTGTGAACCTGGAACTAACCACGCTGTAACATTTGATGCTTTTTTTCTTCCTTTAATGATTTTTGTAAATTCTCTAAAATCTTCAATTCTTCCATTTGTACAGCTACCTAAAAAGACAAAATCAATATTTTTACCAATCATACTTTGACCTTCATCAAAGTTCATGTAGTTAAGTGATTTCTTGTAAGTTTCTATGCCGCCATCTTGATTTTTTGCTAAAGGAATTTCTTTTGAAATACCTATACCCATACCTGGATTTGTTCCATATGTTATCATTGGGTTTATCAATTCACCATCAAACTTTAATTCTTTATCAAAAACAGCATCTTGATCTGATTCTAATGTTTCCCAATACTGCATAGCTTTAGTCCAGTTCTTATTTTTAGGAGTAAATTCTCTGTTTTTTATGTAATCAAAGGTTTTAGAATCAGGAGCTATCATTCCTCCTCTTGCTCCCATTTCAATACTTAAGTTACAAACTGTCATTCTACCCTCCATAGACATGTCTCTAAAAANTTCACCTGAATATTCAACAAAATAACCTGTAGCACCAGAAGTTGAAAGTTTTGATATAATAAAAAGAGCAACATCTTTTGGGCTAACTCCTTTACTGAGTTTACCGTCAATTGTGATTCTCATTTTTTTTGGCTTGGGCTGCATGATACATTGAGTCGATAAAACCATTTCAACCTCAGATGTTCCGATTCCAAATGCTATTGCTCCAAATGCACCATGAGTTGATGTATGTGAGTCGCCACAAACTATGGTTGCACCTGGTTGGGTAATTCCGTATTCAGGACCGACAACATGAACAATTCCATTTTTTTCATGACCTAGTCCCCAATATGAAATACCATGCAGTTCCGAGTTCTTTTCAAGAGCTAGTAATTGATTTGCAGAAAGTGGATCTTTTACTGGTAAATGTTGATTTACAGTTGGAGTGTTGTGATCAGCTGTAGCAAATGTTTTTTCAGGAAATAAAACTTTAATTCCTCTTTGTTTAAGTCCTAAAAAAGCTACTGGACTAGTCACTTCATGAACCATGTGTCTATCAATAAATAGAACATCAGGTCCATCTTTAATTTTATGAACTACATGCGAGTCCCAAACTTTATCAAATAAGGTTTTACTCATTTTAATATATTTTATAAAGATTTTTTAATTATAAGTGGAATATCTTCATCTAAGACTTCTTTTTTCATGTCTGCAAATTTTAGAAATTCTGGATAAATTAAATCTAATTCATTTTTAGANAGATCGTATCCAATCTTTTTAGCTCTGTANGCTAAAGCAGCTCTACCACTTCTTGCAGTTAGAATGATAGCTGATTCATTTACTCCAACATCTAATGGATTAATGATTTCATAAGTTTCTCTATTTTTAATTACTCCATCTTGGTGAATTCCAGAACTATGAGCAAAAGCATTTGCACCGACAATTGCTTTGTTAGGTTGAACTGGCATTCCCATTCCATCAGAAACTAAATTACTTGTGTCAAAAAGTAATTTAGAATTTATATTAGTATCTAAATTTAGATTTGGATGTTGTCTCATTATCATAACTACTTCTTCAAGAGAAGTATTTCCAGCTCTTTCTCCAATACCATTTATTGTACATTCAATTTGTCTAGCTCCATTAATTATTCCAGCAATTGAATTAGCAGTTGCTAAGCCCAAGTCATTATGACAATGACATGAAATTGTAGCTTTATGAATATTTTTTACGTTTTCTATTAAATATTTTATTTTTTCTCCGTATTCGTAAGGCAAACAATAACCAGTAGTGTCAGGAATATTTAGCACTGTTGCACCTGATTCAATCATTTTTTCACAAACTTTAGCTAAGAATTCGTTGTCAGTTCTTCCAGCATCTTCAGCGTAAAATTCTACATCTTCTACAAAAGTTTTGGCATACTTTACGGCTTGTGAGCCTATCTCTATAATTTTTTCTCGTGATGACTTGAATTTGTGTTCAATGTGTGAGTCNGATGTACCAATCCCNGTATGTATTCTAGGGCGTTTAGCAGTTTTTAAAGCGTTAGCAGCAACTTCAATATCGTTTTTTACAGCTCTTGTGAGTCCACATACGGTTGCATTTTCTACAATATTTGAAATCTCTACAACAGATTTAAAGTCTCCAGGACTTGAAACAGGAAAGCCAGCTTCTATGATGTCGACTCCTAATTTATCTAGTCTTTTGGCAATAACAAGCTTTTGAGAAGTGTTTAATTTACATCCTGGAACTTGTTCTCCATCTCTTAATGTTGTGTCAAAAATTTTTACAAATTCTTTAGCCATTTGTTTTTTTTACTGTTTTAAGTAAAGCATAAGATGTAAAAGTAATAAAACTGAGTAAATATTTTATGTATTAATTATACTAATTATTACATAAATCCCAAATGACATTTTTTGGTGGATTAGCAGTTATTTTGATTGTCTTTTTAGAAACCGGATGTTGAAATTCAATTTTTCTTGAATGAAGATGTATACTTCCATCTTTGTTAGATCTTGGAAAACCATATTTTAAATCTCCCTTTATTGCCATTCCTTTGTTGGAAAGCTGTGTTCTTATTTGGTGATGTCTTCCTGTTTCTAATCTGATTTCAAGTAAAGAGTATTTGTCAAGAGTGTATATTTGTTTATAATACAAAACTGACTTTTTTGCTTTAATATTTTTATCACTTTTAACATAAGATTTATTTTGTTTATTGTTTTTTAACAAAAAATCTTCAAGTCTAATTTCGTTAGATTCATCAATTTTATAAACAACGGCCCAATAAGTTTTTTTTATACTATTTTCTTTAAACATTTTATTTAATCTTGTGAGAGATTTTGATGTTTTTGTAAATATAATAATACCACTTGTAGGTCTATCTAATCTGTGTGTGATTCCTAAGTATACATTTCCTGGTTTATTATACTTGTTTTTCAGGTAATCTTTAACCTTATCTCCTAGAGTTTTATCGTTAGTTTTATCACCCTGAGTTAATTCACCAGGTTTTTTATTTATTATGATTAAGTGATTGTCTTCAAATAAAATGTTGTCTTGAAACAAATTAATATTGCTCATCTTGATTTGGAAAATCTATATTTTTAACATCTTTGATATAATTTTTAATTGCTNTAGTCATTATTTCATTTAAGTCAACATACCTTCTTAAAAANCTTGGATTAAACTCTGTTGTTAAACCAACTAAATCATGAGTTACTAATACTTGTCCNTCAACATCAGAACCAGCACCAATACCAATAACNGGACTTGAAATTGATGAAGTAACTATTTTTGAAATTTTTGCAGGTATTTTNTCTAATACAATCCCAAAACATCCTAATTCATCCAAAAGNTTTGCGTCTTCAACTAATCTTTTAGCTTCTTCTTCCTCTTTAGCTCTAACTGAATATGTTCCAAANTTATAGATGGACTGCGGGGTTAAACCAAGATGACCCATTACAGGNATACCGGCATTTAAAATTCTTACAATAGATTCTTTAATTTCAGATCCTCCTTCCATCTTGACGGCATGAGCTCCTGATTCTTTCATAATCCTAATGGCAGATCTTAATGCCTCTCCAGAATTTGATTGATAACTTCCAAAAGGTAAATCCACAACTACTAATGCTCTTTTGACTCCTCTCACAACAGATGAAGCGTGATAAATTATTTGATCTAATGTTATTGGTAAAGTAGTTTCATGCCCCGCCATAACGTTCGAAGCTGAATCTCCAACTAAGATTATATCAATCCCTGAATTATCAATAATTTTAGCCATTGAATAGTCATATCCAGTTAGCATTGAAATTTTTTCATTTCTGGCTTTCATTTCTTTCAATGAGTGGGTGGTAACTCTTTTATATTCTTTTTTTGACATGATTTACTTTTTTACAAATGTAATTTTATTTTAAAAATATCAACTGACACAGTGTCATGTATATAAATATGGCATAATGATTGAATTATGTGTGATAAATAAAAAACAATATTAAAATGAGTAAAATAATAGGTATTGATTTAGGAACTACAAATTCTTGCGTTTCAGTAATGGAAGGTAATGAACCTGTTGTTATTCCTAATGCCGAGGGTAAAAGAACTACACCGTCTGTAATTGCTTTTGTTGAAGGTGGTGAAATTAAAGTTGGTGATCCAGCTAAAAGACAAGCTGTTACAAATCCCACTAAAACAATTGCTTCTGTCAAAAGATTTATGGGTAATAAGTTTAGCGAGTCTAAAAAAGATGCTGATAGATCTGCTTACAAAGTAGTTAAAGGAGACAATGATACTGCTAGAGTAGATATTGATGGTAGATTGTATACTCCACAAGAATTGTCTGCAATGATACTTCAAAAAATGAAGAAAACAGCAGAAGATTATCTTGGGAACACAGTTAGTGAAGCTGTCGTTACTGTTCCAGCATATTTTAACGATGCTCAAAGACAAGCTACTAAAGAAGCAGGAGAGATTGCTGGTCTTAAAGTTCAAAGAATTATTAATGAACCTACTGCTGCTGCTCTTGCCTATGGACTTGATAAATCTGGAAAAGACCAAAAAATTGCTGTTTATGATTTAGGTGGAGGTACTTTTGATATTTCAGTTCTAGAACTTGGTGACGGTGTTTTTGAGGTTCTTTCAACCAACGGTGACACTAGACTTGGTGGTGATGATTTTGATGAAGAAATTATTAGTTTTTTAGCTGATGATTTTAAAAAGAAAGAGGATATTGATTTAAGAAAAGATCCAATGGCACTTCAAAGATTAAAAGAAGCTGCAGAAAAAGCAAAAATTGAATTATCATCATCTGCTCAAACAGAAATAAATCTTCCTTATATAACTGCTACTGCTTCAGGTCCTAAGCATCTTGTTGTTTCTTTAACAAGATCTAAATTTGAACAACTTACAAGTGACTTAGTTAAAAGGTCTATGGAGCCAGTAAAAAAAGCAATTGATGATGCTGGTTTAAGTATTAATGAAATTGATGAAGTTATTTTAGTTGGTGGTTCAACTAGAATTCCTGTTATTCAAGAAAAAGTCGAAAAGTTTTTTGGTAAAAAACCTTCAAAAGGTGTAAATCCTGACGAAGTCGTTGCAATAGGAGCTGCAATCCAAGGTGGAGTTTTAACTGGAGATGTTAAAGATGTATTACTTTTAGATGTAACTCCTTTGTCTCTTGGAATTGAAACTATGGGAAGTGTTATGACTAAATTAATTGATTCAAACACTACGATTCCAACTAAAAAATCTCAAGTATTTTCTACTGCNGCTGATAATCAACCCTCTGTTGAAATACATGTTTTACAAGGTGAGAGGCCAATGGCTAANGATAATAATACNATAGGTAGATTCCATTTAGATGGAATTCCACCTGCTCCAAGAGGAACTCCTCAAATTGAGGTGACTTTTGATATCGATGCTAATGGTTTAATTCATGTAACTGCTGCTGATAAAGCTACGGGTAAGACNCAAGACATAAGAATTGAAGCTTCCTCTGGACTGTCNGAAGAAGAAATTGAAAAAATGAAGAAAGAGGCTGAAGCTAACGCTGAATCAGATAAAAAAGCAAAAGAAGAAGTTGACACTTTAAATAGTGCTGATGCGATGATTTTCCAAACGGATAGTCAATTAAAAGAATTTGGTGATAAAATTCCAGATGACAAGAAAAAGGCTATTGAGGACGCTTTGGATATACTTAAAAAAGCACATGAAACTAAAGATGTTGACTCCATTAAAACAGCTCTCGATGGTATTAATGAAGCATGGAAAAA
>JGI26118J46590_1000272_pt1 | contig 12312 bp, 7 predicted proteins | sample AOAMet_66_BLW_10_2_FD_46590 | JGI IMG/M metagenome (IMG submission 46590)
GTGTATGTCAAATTCAAACTTACTGACGATGATGCAAGCATTCTCGCATGGACAACCACGCCATGGACCCTTCCGGGCAACGTCGGGTTAGCTGTCGGGCCAGAGGTCACCTATGTTCGTGCACGAGTGACCGAAGCTGCAGAAAATTGGTCTGGACCAGGCGGTGCTGAGGTTGATGAAATCGTCATTTTGGCAAAGGATCTCATGAAAGAGGTGCTCCGGCATAACGTCGAAGTCCTCGAAGAGTTCCCAGGGTCTTCGCTCGTTGGACGTTCGTACGAGCCACTCTTTCCGGATGCAGTCCCAAGGAATGGTTCAGAAACTGCTTGGACGGTTCTTGAAGCAGACTGGGTGACAACCACCGATGGTACTGGGGTTGTGCACACTGCTGTGATGTACGGTGAAGACGACTACAACCTCGGTATGGCCGCTGGCCTGCCAGCATACCACACCGTTGGAATGGATGGCGCCTTCATTGAAGGAACCCACCCTGAACTGGACGGACGCTATGTCAAAGACTGCGATCAAACCGTCATCGAACTGCTCTCAACTGCGGGCGGTAGCAATGGCAAAGGCCCTGAAAGTGGCTTACTCTACCGCGAAAAGGCCTACCTGCACGACTATCCACATTGCTGGCGAACTGGCCATCCTCTTCTCTACTATGCCATGGACTCTTGGTTCGTGCGCATGACGGCGGTCAAAGACCGGCTGCTCGAATTCAACGATGGCGTCGAATGGGCTCCTGATTGGGTTGGCGAAGGTCGATTTGGTGAATGGCTGCGCAACGTCAAGGATTGGGCGATTTCCAGAGAACGGTATTGGGGCACACCGCTCCCCGTTTGGCGAAGTGAGAGCGGCGAGATGAAGTGCATCGGTTCGATTGAGGAATTGCAAAAGGAAGTCGCAAAAGCCACCGCTGCTGGATTCGAAAACCCACCTTGCCCTGATGATGTGGATCTTCACCGACCTGTTGTGGATGCTTTCACCCTCGTCGATGACAACGGCACCCCAATGGTTCGAGAAACGTTCGTGATGGATTGTTGGTTTGACTCAGGATGCGCTCCATTTGCTCAATGGCATCACCCATTTGATGGCGGTGAAAGCTTCAACCAATCCTTCCCAGTCGACTACATTTGCGAAGGCGTCGATCAGACCCGTGGTTGGTTCTACACATTGCTGGCCGTGTCGACCACTGTGTTTGACAAGCCGGCCTACAAGCGTTGTTTGAGCCTCGGACTCATCCTCGACGCAGAAGGCAAGAAAATGTCCAAGTCCAAAGGCAACATTGTCGACCCGTGGGATCACTTCAACCGTGAAGGGGCAGATGCAACCCGCTGGTACATGGTGACCGCTGGAGCACCTTGGAACCCTCTGAAATTCGATCCAAACGGAGTGCGAGAAACGTATGCAAAGATGTTTTTGACCCTCTGGAACATCTACAAATTCCACGCAGATTACGCTGCATTGGATGGCTTCGACCCTGAAGCTTCGACTTCAGCTGTCGAGGATCGGCCCACCCTCGACCGATGGATTCTCTCTCGACTGGCAAGCACCGCAAAGGCCTACCACGATGATTTCGTTGGATGGAATTACCACAAAGCATGCCGTGACCTCGAAGACTTCGTCGTCAATGACCTCTCGAACTGGTACGTTCGACGCAGCCGACGCAGGCTGTGGGACGATGCTGAATCTGCNGACAAGCTTGCATGTCAGCACACCCTCCACGAAGTCTTGACCACGGTGTGCAAGTTGATGGCACCCGTCAGCCCATTCATGGTCGATGTCATCCACCGAAACCTCACCGGCGAAACCGTGCACCAAGCAGCATGGCCTCTTGGCACACCGGGTAGCATTGAGGGCGCAACATCTGATGAATGGGACAAAGATGCCGCTGCTGCAACAGCGGTGCTGCCACCTCAGAACATTGACTTGGAAGCTTCGATGGCTCTGGTCCGNGAATTGGCAGAAGTTGGCCGACGCATTCGTGTTGATGCTGGGCGAAGGCAACGCCTTCCNTGCGCTCAAGGTTGGATTGTGGCAGGGCCCGCTTTGACAGAATTCCATGGAATCCTCGCCGAGGAATTGAATGTGGAAATCATCAACGTCGAACAGGACCTCGACAGATTCCAGCGCATTGAACTGGCCCCGAACTTCCGAGCATTGGCACCAAAGGCTCGTGCAGATGTCAACGCTGTCGCAAATGAAATCAAATCGAGCGCAGATCCCGAAGCACTCCTCGCCTCCATTCAAGCGGGCGACTGCGAGATCATGGGCGTAAAAATTGAAATGGCCGATGTTGAACTTCGAAGAGCCGAGCGGGAAGGTTTTGCTGCCTCGACCGTGCAAATTGGACAAGGTGAAAACGCTTCACAAATCAGCCTCGTGTTGGATATGAACGACGCTCCTGAACTCCTATCGAAGGGTCTCGCCCGAGACATCACACGTCGAATCCAAGCCAAGAGGAAAACGCTGAACCTCGAAATTGAGGCGACGATTGATCTTGAGATTTGGATGAAAGACGCCCCAGAGTTGTACGCAGCGGACCGGCAATGGGTTGTCACTGAAACTCGAGCAGCTGCGGCCGTGTTCCACCTCGAAGGTGAGACCCCAGCGGAACAGAGCGAGACGTTCGAAGTTGATGGCACGACCGTTTGGTTCACCGTCGCTTGAAGGTGAAGCAGCATGCGGATTGTTTCGCTTGTACCGAGCCTTACGCTGACGCTGTTTGATTTAGGATGTACAACCGATGAAGTGGTTGGCCGAACACCTTGGTGTGTGCACCCAGAGGCGATGGTTGCTCATGTCCCCGTTGTAGGTGGAACGAAAACACCCAACCTCAACAAGATCCTTGCAGCATCACCGGATGTGGTGGTGCTCGACCGTGAAGAGAATCCGAAAGCCGTTTATGAGGCATTGATTGATGCAGGCATCACGGTGTACGCATCGTCGGTTGAACACCCGAATGAGGTCCCCAAAATGTTGAGGGAACTCGGGACGCTTGTCAATCGAAGGGAAGCAGCCGAACGCTATGCAACTGAGCTCGAGGCGCTGTTGATCGAATTGCTCCAATCACCCCTCCCTGCGACGAGGGTCGCACCAATGATTTGGCACGAACCACTGATGTCTGTCGGACCGGAAAAATATGCAGGTGGTCTGCTCACAACGCTCGGTTTGTCCGTACCTTCGCTTGTCGAGGGTGGAAATGGATACCCTGTTGTCACTGTTGAAGCCCTCAAACAGCACGACATCGAGGCCTTGCTCCTTTCAAGCGAACCACACCGGTTTGCCCTCGAAGAAGGAGAAGACATCGCTGCTCAGGTGATTGCCCAAGGAGGTCAAACCATGTGGTGCAAATGCATCGACGGTGAGGCATTAACGTGGTTTGGAACGCACACAGCCGAGGGCCTTCGACTGCTGCACGAGGCTTTGAAATGACCTTACAACACCACAACCCATGCGAGCGACGCCTTCAAATCGAACGGCAGTGAGGCGTTGACATGCATCGAGTTATGCTGAGTGTGTTGCTGATGACCTCAATGGTCTTGGCAGGTTGCTTTGGTGGTGGCGAATCAATGGCTGAAGAGCCAACTCAAGAACCGATTTGGACAACCTATGCGCTCATTGATTCTGCACCTCACGACGACGCACGGATGTTTGTCACCATCGACTTGGCGACCAACCAAACCACCAACACATCATGGGCAGTGTTTGACAAAACCAAGGGTGGCAACTGTTGTGAACACTACATTGCGACCTCCATTGAAGGTCAAATTCTCAACATTGGAGGCGAATACCCAGTGTACTCAGCGGACCGTGCCCACTCATGGGACACGTACATTCCAGGGTTCATCCCAGACACTCAATGCAGAACATTCGTGCCAACCAACGAGGGCCAAGAAGGGCTTGGAGAGGGAAGCATCGTCCAAGCAACCAACGGCGATATCATCTCGATGTCATGGTATCCATATGTTGGCGGCGATTTGAAACTGGACAAATTCTATGCAATCCTTTACGACGAATCCGAAGACCAATGGAGTTGGTGTTACAACCGAATCACTGAACCATTCTATGATCGATCATGGCAAGTCGAAGTCGTGGGACCAATTAGTTCGAGCCTCGGCAATGGTGAATGGGCAAGCATCGTCGTCTCCAACTTCTGGCACCAAACCCAAAATGCAGGTGGTCAAGTCAGCGTTGATGGATTGAATTACTACCCCTTCCAATTCCCTGGGCGTGACGGTGGAGAGCCATCGATTGAACTCGATTTGGACTTCACTGAAGCCGACCTTCCCGCTTACTGGGACGTCAATAAACCTCACAAGGAAATGAGAGCGTTCGCAATACCAAGCGGCGGTCTGTTGTTCCCAAATTACTTCGACAACGGAAACGCAGCCTTCATGGACACCAGTCTATCGTGGAATGAACTGGAAGTTAATTTCCCATCAGAATACTGCCAAATCGATCGTTCAGGCGCTTTGCATTGCGTTGCTAATACGGGGACATCCTTCACCCACTACATGTCGATGGATGGCGCCCAAACATGGACCAACCAAACCTACGACATGGGATCCGTTGCTACTCAAATCGAAGAGTGGGAATTCCAAGCGAATGGCGAGTTAGATTTGTTTGTCCTCAATGTCCGCTATCAAAGCAGCGATGGCCCCGACGTGGACACCGTCTTCCATGTCAGAGGCTACAGTGAAAGCATGGCACCAGACACCATGACCTACATCGGCCAAGGTGACCTTGACTCCACTTCAGGTGCTGGCAATGACATTCGATTCGATTTTGCATCGCTTGCGATCCTCAACGATGGTGGCGTTGTTGTGGCCTATCACGACTCAACTGATCCGGATCCACTCTTTGCAGTGGAACTGGAACTTCCACAGTCTTGAGCGGTGCTACAAAACCCATCAGTTTGCGCCCAATCAGCCGAAGGGGAGCAATATCCTCAAAAGCCCTTGACAAACGATGTGACGCATGGTTCTGAGTGCATTGCCCGGTGTCGGCGAGCGACTGGCGAAGAAAATCACCGATCATTTTGGTGGGGAACATGAGGCGTTAGCCTCCTTGCGATGCGGCGACATTGCCCGCGTGGCAGAGATTGACGGTGTGTCCCCAAAGCGTGCCTTGTCACTGGCCAGAATGGTTGCCGGAGAAGCAGGTTCTTTTCTTGCCACCAAAGAAGCAGAGCGTCTCCACAAAGACATTCTCAATCATATCCAACAGTACGCCTCTGCGGCCGCCACGCGTCAACGCATGCAATTGTTGATGCCAGTCCAAGACCCCACACTCCGACGGGAAAAATGCACGGCAGCCATGAACCTCGCCANGAACAGTCCAGAACGAATGGAACGTCTTGCATCCATTCTCAAAGGCCTCGGACAAACCCGTCACAGTGCTGAGCGATACGATCGAGTTGTGGTCAGCAAGCAACCCTTGGACCACATGAAAAAATGGTGNAGGGTGCTCCAACCAGGAGGAAGTGAGACGTGGAAGGATTACACGGTGTTCAAACTCGTCACATGGATTGGCGGTGGTGGACCATCTCAAGCACCAGAAGGGTGGGTTGTGCTTGGCGCAAATCCATCTCCGGAAATGATCGTTCCTGAGCGAACCATCGATTGGTTTCGCAACAATCAGCGCCCGCTTTCGACCCTTGTAGCCTTGATTGAGGATGCGAATGAAGGCGACCAAGGCGATGTATTTCTTGCACAAATTCACGCTGCAGTGAGCGGTCTCGAGCGTTTGCCCGAGTGGCTCAACAACATCGATGAGCAGGGTGACCTCGAGACGATTGCAGATGTCAAAGATCGGTTGTGGAAAATCGTCAAGTCACTCGAGGCAGAAGTCAACGAAGAAGTAGCGGAAGCGATGGACAATGCGAAAATGAACCTCAGCGGAAGTGAACTCTTGGAGGCACTTTCCGATGGTGCAGCGTTCCAGAGGAAACTCCAACAAGCCACGAGTGATGTCATCACTGATGCGATGCAGGCCGCCAAAGAAAGGCTAGCTGATGAACTTCAGGGGACAGGCGTCCGAGTGCCTTATTCGATTTTTACTAAAGATTGGCCGGCGAAGATTGACAGAAAAGTCATTGATCAACTCGATACTGCGTTAGGGGCAAACCTCGCCTCTGGCGAAACGGAACGTATGCTCACACTCGCCAAAAACCTCGGACCACTCCAGCCTCGATGTGAGGAAGCGATTCGAACCCTTATCGAATTGGACCAATGGGTTGCTGTAGCGCGTTGGGCCAGCGAGCATCGATGCACCATGCCCACCCTTTCAGACCACGGAATCCACATTGAAAATGGGCGCCATTTGCTCCTTGGTGTCGAAGCAGATGCGGTCACTTACGGCTTAGGTCGATGTGCGATGAAGGACGACAAGCAATCCCTTGCACTGCTCACAGGAGCGAATTCCGGCGGTAAAACCACCTTGCTCGAACTGCTTGCCCACACATGTATTCTCGCTCACATGGGATTGCCGGTTCCCGCCAGCAAAGCTGTTGTCGGGCAGGTAGAGGCGCTTCACATTTTGGCAAAAGCAGGTGGAACCCAAAGCGCAGGTGCATTGGAACAGACGTTGGTCGAATTGGCAACTGTCGTCAGCGACCCTACGCCAAAATTGATCCTCGCTGATGAACTTGAAGCCATCACTGAACCTGGGGCTGGTGCACGAATCATTGCCGGTATGTTGCTCGCTGCNGAGGCCCAAATCGACACCACAATGATGCTCGTTACTCACCTTGCGCCCTCGATTCTTGAAGCGACAGGACGAGATGACCTGCGCGTCGATGGTATTGAGGCAACGGGACTCGATGCTGATCTCGAATTGATGGTCGACAGAACCCCAAAACGGAATCATCTGGCCCGGTCAACACCCGAACTCATTGTCAAGCGTTTGGTAGAACGAAGCGAAGGTCACGCCCAGTCGCTGTTCCGAGACATTCTCACAATGTTTCAGTGATTAACAGGTTCGACCTGCTTCTTCTCCGTATGCGTGCATGGGAGCTTGGAACAAATCATCGCATGTGCGGTAGACAAGAGGAAGGGTCAGTTCGGAACTGGCCCAATTGATGCTGTATCCTCCAGCCGCTGCAGGTGAAGGAACGTAATCTCGACCGGTCTGCGTCATTGTGATTGTGATTGAATCGCCTGCTGGAATGAAGACATCCATCGGCATGAATTCCATCTTTCCTGTGACTGAAGCAAAAGCAACGATGAGTTCGCTTCCATCTCGGCCACCATCAGCAAAGCGGAAGTCCATCACTGCGTGTCCAAGGTGCATGCCTGAAGAATCAGTCATGTCAAGGAAGGCGTGTGCTCCGTTTGTTGTGTGCGTGGTAATAGCAATGTGGAATGAGGGCATGCCTGCGATGTAGGCATCTTCCTCAAACGGTCCGTAGGTCAACGTAATGGTTTCAGTTGTGGTGATCATACCTGCACCGCTTGGATTGAGTTCAGCAGCGTTGATGACGACGTAATCGGTGTCTGGAGCAGGGTAGGTTGATTCAAACCTCCAACCACCTTGGTTGTCTTGCATTTCGACACCAAGAGTCGGTGCTCGTCCCTCTCCCTTAAGGTACCAATCAAACCAGTAAAGCATCTCATCTGCCCAGTCCCAGCGCAATGTGTACGGGAAGGCTTCTGCCCCCTCGCCAGATGGAAGTGCTTCATGACCTGAAAGTCGGTCTGGATAGTCGTGGGCCCACTGACCAGCGAGCGTCTTGACTTCGATGCCTGCGTCCTCGATGATTTGGTGGGTCGGGAACGCCATGTGCGGGTCGACGTTCCAATCCTGCATGCCCTGAATAATGTACACTGAGCCGTTGTAATTGCTCACCACTCGGTCGAGGAACGATCGTGAAGTCCAGTAGTCGTTGCCAGCATACTCCACCATGCCACCGGTAAGGTAGGCCGCTGGACCGTTCACATAGCCTTCGATGTACCCTTCACATGCGTTCTCAGCATCCGCTGCATCACCGTCGACACCGAATGAGCCATAGACACCATTGTGCATGATCATACCTCGGGCTTCCATGCTTCCGTTTCGCCACATCAATTCGTGCACACCAATGAGACCCGACATTGGGACGATGGTGGCGAGGTGCGGGTTTCCAAAGGTAGCGGCTTGCCACGGCGTGGAACCATCGTAGGATTTACCAATCAGGCCCACGTTTCCGTTCGACCAACCTTGGCTCCCCAACCATGTGACGGCTGCATCAATGCCTCGTTGTTCATCAGTGCCCATCAGATCCATGCAGTGATTCGATTCGCCGGTCCCGAACACGGAAACTTGAGCAACCCCGTAGCCGTGAGGAACATAGTTCTCAATCAGCATTCGACCGAGGCGGTCAGCAGGGGTAAGAGCGTCAACATCGCCGTCGTTGTAGTAAGGGCCAACTTCTGCAATCACAGGGACTTGGCATGCCTCTGAGACATTGCCTGCTTCCCAATCGCATCCTTCGATCACTGGCAGCCAAAGGCCGAGGTGAACTTCTGCATTCCCTGTGAGCCCAGCGCCACCATCAGCTGCAGTGATTGTAGGAACAGGTACGAACACGGAGCGAACCGTGTCGATGCCGTATGTGCCGTTGACCGTGACACGAGCAAAAACGTCTGAGTCGTCATACATCATCTCCGTTCGGTCCCAAGGCTCCGGATACACATCGTAAGGGACCTCAATGCCGCCTTCATCCACTTTTTGCTCGCCAAAGCAACCAGACAAACTGGCGCTGAGCATGACAGAGACCAAGAACAAAGAGCGCAGGTGCATGTCCTTCCCTACAGTGCGGGATTTTTGAACGCATTGGTCTCTTGGAAAGAACCTGATGAACCACAAGCGATGAAGTGGCCTTCATTCGTTGGAAGGTTCTTCCTCGCCTTCGGCCTCACGTTGCGATTGGATTTCGGCACGAACTTCGTCCATGTCGAGGGTCCCAAGTTTTGTCACCAAATCTCGCAATGCATCTTCAGGAAGCGCACCGGGTTGTACAAAGACACCGATACCTTCCTTGAACGCAATTGTGGTTGGAATGGATCGCACATTGAACGCTTGGGCGAGTTGTGGCTCAGCTTCGGTGTCGATTTTGGCAAACACAACGTCTGGGAAATCCTCGGATACGCGTTCGTAAACCGGACCGTATGCTTTGCATGGTCCGCACCATTCTGCCCAGAAATCAAGAAGGACAATTTCGTTGTTTTCTACGGTCTCTGCGAACTCGGGTTCAGTGATGTTAATGGCTGCCATGAGTCCTTCTCAACATTGGAGGTTCTTCAATACCACCTCATCCGGTCGTTCCGACGAGTTCATGTGCTCACTGCCCAAGGGCCCACCATGCGCCTCATCCGCTGTGTCGCCGTAGCCATGTTTTTGTTGATGCTTTTGCCAAGTTTGTCCATGGCATCAATGCAAGATTCAACCGATGCCTCAGGTCGAGAAAACACCATCCTTGTGTCAGAATTGTTCATCAGTCCAAATAACCTCGTTTCCAATGAAACCTCGCAAAATGTCTACGGGGCAATGGACTGGAATGCAGACGGCGAGTACGGTAAGTACTCGGATCAGTTTATCGAAATATGGAACTCCGGAACCACCCCCGTCGATGTGTCAGATTGGCAATTGTCTGTAACAAGCGGCAGCCCACCTTGCCAATTGGCGTGGAACACCTCAATTCCAGCAGATGGACGCATCTCCGTGTTCAGTGCAGACTCTGGCATTCTTCTCTCTTACTTTGATGGAGACACCGTGACCATTAGCGATGATTCGGGAGCCGCAATGGACTCAATGTCATTCCCAGCAAAGGATTCGTGGTATGGTGAATCCTACATCGAAGATAATGATGGCCAACTCAGAAAGGTCTCACCAACACCCGGATGGGGTCCTGAAGGTGCAGAATCAAACGTGGCGCTCAACATCGTCAAGTGCTACAATATTCCAGACCCAGTTTCGAACGATGCTTACCTCCTGAAGGGACGGGTTGTCACCATGGATGGAGAGAACAACGTCCTCAACCAAGGCAATGTCATGATCCGTGATGGCATGATTAGCGGCGTCTGGTCGGATGCTGGAACCATCCCGAGCGGCGTTGACTTGACAAACGTACCAATCATCGAAACCAATGGAACAATCTACCCTGGTTTGATTGATTTACACAACCACATGCATTACAATCACATCCCACTATGGGATTTCGAAGTCCATCTCAATGAAAACCAGAAATCTGCAGAAGGTGGTTACACCAACCGCGGCCAATGGGGCGACAATTACGATTACGGCCCAAGCATCACCTGGAACAAAGGAAATGTCCAGAACAACAACCGATGGGGTATGGCAACTGAGCAAATGAAGTACGCAGAAGTTCAAGCCATCGCTGGCGGCGTCACTGCTGTACAGGGCTCACCATCTGGCAACGATGCATGGGACAGCACCTTGTCTCGAAACGTAGAACTCTACAACTTCGGCCAAGACAACATCCTCACCTGCGCAGTGTGTGAATGGTACAAATCCTCATACAACTCTGATGGTAAAATTGCCGACTTTAACGACGGCGACCTTGAAGCATGGTTCATCCATTTATCAGAGGGTGTCGACCAAACCAGCCGTGATGAATTCGACTTGCTCAACAGCAAGGGATTGCTTGCACAACCAACCGTCGTGATTCACGGAACTGCGCTCACAGCATCCCAGTTTGGACAAATGGCAGCAGTTGGCTCCAACCTCGTATGGTCTCCGCTCTCCAATTTCCTGCTTTACGGTAACACAACTGATGTTCGTGCTGCCGACAATGCTGGCGTGAAAATTTCCCTTGCCCCGGATTGGGGACCGAGTGGGTCAAAGTCGAGCCTTCATGAATTGAAGGTGGCAGATTTGTGGAACACCGAAGTGATGAACAACCACTTCACCAACTACGAACTGGCTGAAATGGTCACATCCAACCCAGCTGCCGCGGCAAAGTGGGACCCATTCGTTGGCAAGGTCAAGTCCGGCCTTGTGGCCGACCTGGTGATCATCGACACCTTCCACGACGACCCGTACCGAAATCTGATCGAATCAATCGATGCGGATGTTCGGTTGACACTTGTTCAAGGGAAAGCACTGTTCGGCGATGAAGACATCATGACCGCACTCAAAGGCGACGACTGGGAGCCAATTCAAGGCGGCGGCGTTTCAAAGGTTGTCGATGTTACATCGACCTCTGTGGTCGATGGTAGCCAATCCTTTGCAAGCATCGAAGAGGGCCTCTCAATGGCCATGCGCAACGAACTCAGTGATATTCGAGAACACTGGTCAGAAGTCTCCGACATGACGACTGATGAAGAAGTGCAAGCTCATCTCGACAAGACCTTCGACGGCGATTACCGAGACGGTGTGTCACACCTCAAGAACATGACATTGGATCCAATCTTCACAACAGGTGACCAACGTTACTTTGATGTGATCAACCGTTCAAGTTGGGCAAACACTCACATTGATTTGAGTAAACTCTACGACTACTACGCAGTTGAAATGGACGCTGATGGCGACCGTACCTCGGCTGAGATTACGCTGACCGAGGACGATGGAACCACTGGAGGAAACAGCGGTAGCGGCAACACTGGCGGCAATGGTGGAACCGGCGACGGAACTGGGAGCACGGGCGGCACCGATGGAACCGGTGATGGAACAGGGAACACCGGCGGCACAGGCACCACTGACGGAAACACAGATGGTACAACCATCGACCTCTGTGAGGATGGAAGCACCCCTCCTTGCATCACAAATCCAAATTCGGGAAGCGGTGACGGAAGCGGCGATGCAGACGAGGCAAGCAGTGACACGCTCAAGCAGAATGCGACGTTCCTCCTTTTCGGCATCATTGGCGTCATGGGCGTTGGACTCTACCTGATCAGCAAGACTGGAGGCAAAGATTTGAACCTCAGTCAAGAAGCTCAAATTGAGAAAATTTGGGACGAAGCCGACCTAGAAGATTCATCTGGCTCCAATTCGTTTGTACCATCGCCTCCACCAATTGACAAAAAGGGATCAAACAATTCCGGCGATGAAAAGGCACAGGATCACAACACAACTCGATCAAACCGACACACGAAGCACGATGGTGGCGACACCGAGGGCTCCGGCGAAGGCGATGAAAAGGCACAGGATCACAACACAACCCGATCAAACCGACACACGAAGCACGATGGTGGCGACACTGGTGGCGAAGGCAAGGGCGGGGATGGAGACAAAACCGCACAGGACCACAACACCACCCGGTCAAACAGAAGCTGAGTTTTGACCAATCCGACACCGTTGTGAATCCATCTA
>JGI26118J46590_1000273_pt1 | contig 12293 bp, 8 predicted proteins | sample AOAMet_66_BLW_10_2_FD_46590 | JGI IMG/M metagenome (IMG submission 46590)
CTCGCCCNGAGCCTAAGCCTCGCCCTGAGCCTAAGCCTCGCCCTGAGCCTAAGCCTCGCCCTATCTTTCGGAAATAACCCGATGTTGAGGGTGTAGCTTCCCGATTTTAAATTCAGGCTGACCGGATCGCAATCGCTCCGGTCAGCCTTTTTTGTTGGTTCTTCCTCTTCCTTTCTGGTCCATTTTACTTATGAAATTCGCCCTTCTCTTGATCCTTCTTTGCTGTCCTTTTTGTGAGGGACAGACGATTTATGCTACGGAGTTTGAGGAGTATGAAGATGGAGCGGAGAACTTGGATGATTGGATTGGGAACAGTCCCGGGACAGGTTCCTACGGGCTTGATTATGAGTTGGTTTCCGGCCTCCAGAATTCCGCTTTTATCGGATTTGAACGTCCAGCCCAGTCGCTCGTAACTCTTGTTAAAGCTCATGACTTTGATCCGGTCGCGGCAGGAACTCCTACTGTGATCCTTGAGTCGCTTTTGGGAGTTGAGGACTCTACAAACGGGCGTCGAGATACCTTTTCGATTGTTTTCCTGAACACCTCAGGGGATCTTCTGGCCTCGATTCAATTTCGTAATGACGATGATGTTTTTGGGCTTTGGTATTCAGACGGGGTGACGATTAGGGATAGCGGCTTGGATTTTGTGCGGGGTGAACTACAGCTTTTGACGATCGAGATCGACTTCGCCATCAATCGATGGTCCGTCCAACTCGATGGGATTGATATCATCCGGAACGTTGTCTTTTACGCTGGCAATAAGGAGATTGACCTTGGTTTCACCGGGGCGCAATGGGATCTCACCAGTAACGTTACTGTGGGATATGGTGATAATTATCTTCTAATCGCGGATTGGTTTGTCCGAGCGGTTCCGACAACAGCATTCAAGGTTTTGGGCTTCTCTAGGGCTGGTATCGTGAATGAAATCTTATTTGAGCCAGAGGCAGGGTTTTCTTATCAGCTGCAAACTAGCCGAGACCTTTCCACTGATTTTCAAGATGAAGATTCGGAAATGAGAGAAAATGGGCTTCGTTATTCCGATTCTAGGCGGATGTCCTTTAGCCGGGTTGTCAGGAGATATGCTACTCCGGCTTCGGAGTAGATAAGAGCAAAGAACCTGATCTAAAAGGGCTTCTCACGCTTCTCTTTTCATTGCTGGTATCTTCTTTGCTAGGACTGCTTCTCTTGACGACGGCTCCTAGTTTTAGTCCGGTTGGTTCGGGGTGGAGGAGACGGGGTGGCGATAGGGTCAGATACTGACTTGCCTGGCGTTTCTCGGTGTTTGCTCAACCCGGAGCGAGAGTCGCAAGATATCTACCCCGGGAAATGCGAGCTCAATTGGGTGCTAACGTGTAGTTGGTAGCAAGAAAGAGCCGTTACTCTCCACTTTTCCTTGCGGTATAATTTTTAGTCAAAATTATAGTGTCTAATAATTTTTTCTCGGTAGAGTCTATAAACCTTGCCTATAAATGATATATGATTGAGTGGTGGACAAATCTTGAGCCCGAGGGAATGAAGACCTTCGTAGGAATCGGTATGGTTTCTAGTGCGATCCTTTTTATCCAGATGCTGATCGTCCTCGCTGGTGGTTATCTGGATGTGCCGGATTTGGATTTTGATATTGCTGAAGCGGGTGAGGGAGGTGCGACTGGGATGTTTTCCATCCGTGGGATTGGTTCCTTCTTTACCGGATTTGGTTGGACTGGTGCTTCTGTGTTGGATGCAGGCGGCTCTTTGTGGCTTGCGATTGCGGCTGCGATTGTTGTAGGTCTGTGTGTTCTCTTTGGCTTTGTTTCCATGATGCGCTGGTTGCAAAGCCTTCGCGAGGAAGGGAATATAAATTATAAAAATGCGATTGGTCAGGTTGGTAGTGTCTACGTTCCCATTCCTCCTAACCGCGAAGGGCTTGGGCAAATTGAGGTCAAGGTTCAGAGCAGAGTTTCTACGGTTCGAGCCGTTTCGGATCACTCGGAGAGGCTTGAAAATCGCGTGGCTGTGCGCGTGATAGAGCTTGTGGATGATAGAACACTCCTCGTCGAAAAACTCAAATGATATCAAAGAAATTAAATTATTATTAAAACTATGAATATGTTAAATATTATTGCCGCTGGAAATCCCTTNACCTTGGTCTTGGTGTGCTCACTGCTCNTCGTCGCCCTTGGAACTCTCGTCTTTTTCTTCTCTCGTTATCGGCGTTGTCCGTCCGATAAGATTCTTGTCATCTATGGTAAGACTGGAGGTGATGGAAGATCGTCGAAATGTATCCATGGCGGAGCTGCCTTCGTTTGGCCCATTTTTCAGGATTTTCAGTATCTTGACCTGACCCCCATTCCTATTGACATCAAGTTGGAGGGTGCTCTTTCTAAACAAAACATCCGGGTTAACACGCCATCGACATTCACGGTGGGTGTTGCCACGGAAGAGGGCGTAATGGAAAATGCCGCGGAACGTATGTTAGGTCTTGATCTCAACCAGATCAGATTGCTTGGGCAGGACATTATCTTCGGCCAGATGCGTGTGGTGATCGCCACCATGGATATTGAGTCAATTAACGCAGACCGTGATCTTTTAATCGAAAAGATCACCGCGGGAGTTGAGGTGGAATTGACCAAGGTGGGGCTCAGGCTCATTAACGTGAATATTCAGGATATCACTGATGAGTCAGGATATATTGCAGCCTTGGGTAAAGAGGCTGCGGCAAGGGCAATCAATGAAGCGAAGGTAAGTGTTGCTCAGCAGGAAAGAGATGGTGAAATTGGAAAGAACAACGCCGAAAGAGAGCAGCGGGTTCAGGTTGCCGATGCACAGGCGATTGCGGTGGAGGGTGAGAACCTCGCTAAGATCAAGGTCGCTGAGTCTGATGCATCTCGTCGTGAGCGTGAGGCCGAGGCCGAGCGTCTTGCCATTGCTGCTGAAAAAGTTAAGACCGCGCAAGCCTTAGAGGAAGCTTATGCATCAGAGCAAAAAGCCGAAACCGCTCGTTCACTTCGCGAGAAGGCGACTCAGTATGCAAATATTGTGGTTCCCGCGGAAATTGAAAAAGCAAAGATCGAAACCTTGGCGGAGGCTGATGCTGAAAAAACTCGTCGTCTCAAGAAGGGTGAGGCTGATGGTCTCCGATCTGTGATGGAGGCTGAGGCTAAAGGAATTTTAGCGACGCTAGAGAGTAAGGCAGAAGGATTTGGAAGAATTGTTAACGCCGCTGGGGGATCGGCAGATGATGCGACCCTTTTGTTAGTGACCGAACAGCTTCCGGCCCTCGTCGAAGAGCAGGTTAAAGCGATCGCGAATCTGAAGATCGATTCAGTGACCGTGTGGGATTCAGGAAAAGGCAAAGATGGTAAGAATGATACGGCCGGCTTTGTTTCTGGACTAGCTGGGGCGCTCCCACCACTGCACCACCTTACAAAAAATGTTGGAATAGAATTACCCGAATTTCTTGGCAAGCTTGCAGATAGCCCTAAGGCTTCGGCACCTGCTGAACAGGCAGCACCTGCCGAACAGGCAGCACCTGCCGAACAGGCAGCACCTGCCNAANANNCAANCACCTGCCAGCTTTACCTGGTGCTGACGGGAAGTAGGGAGAATGGTTGGTGTCACCCCTCTCGATGCATCCGTGTCGAGGGGGAGTGATTTGTCAAAAGTGCTTACTGCGTGGCCTTGAGGGAGGGAGTTGTGGCAATTAACTCAGCCGGATGAGCTAAGCAGAGTGCTTTGAGGGTGAAAGGAAGAAGGTGAATCTTTCCCTAAGAGGAACAGTGCCTGGGGAAGTATGGTGCGCTTTCAGAGTGCAAGATTTTAGCGCGCTGGTAGCTAGGCATAGATACGAGGATCAAAAGCTGGCAGTTACCTGATGCACAGGCATGAATACGGGGCGGAAAAGTCAGACCTAAAATTAACGCACACCGTCAGGATCTATTTTAGATATTGATAAATTAAAAAAAAATAGTATCACCCTAACATGAAAATTCTGGTTTCAGAGATCCGAAAGCCTATTTGCGCACTTGCATTCACGCTCTCAATTGTCGCTGGGCAAGCGTCGGTTATCATTGGAGGTGATATTCTCAACGGAAACTTTAATGCAGGAAGTACCGACGGTGACACCACGGATGACAATTTCGAAGCTACTCCAGATTGGTTAAATAGTGGTGGAGCCCCGACAATGCAAGCAACTCGAACGAATCTAGCTTCTCCCGATGGAACCCGAAACGCTGTCCTATCTCTCACTGGTGACCGTGTCTTTGGCTCCGAGCTGGGTTTAAATGGTTATATTATCTCAGCCGGAGATACCTTCGACGTTCAATATGAGTGGCGAGATGCTTTCAACTGGAATGATAGTCTGGATAGGGTCGAAGTCACCCTCTTCACTACCGATGATGATACCTTCACAGGAGCTGTGACTGAATTAGTTTCGGATTTTTCAGAACTAAGCACAGCTAATAACACCTATCAGACAGTTGACCATGATGCCTTTTATACCGCTACAAGTGGAGATGCGGGCAAAAGGCTCTTTCTGTATTTCAAAGGTGCAACTGGAGAGGGAAGCGATAACAACGGCTTTGCTCGGTTTGACAACCTCANTCTTGAAGTGACTTCGGCAGTTCCTGAACCTAGTTCCGCTTTTCTGATTGGTTTAGCCGGACTTTGTTTGATGAGGCGTCGACGCTAGATCAACGCTTCATTGAGCATGGTTGTCTGAGTAAGGCGGGTAACAGTGCCCTCAACCTAAGTTGCTCCTCTGGGTAAAAGAAAAAGAGTCTCGGGATAAAGATTCATCCTGTCTGTCNGGCTGACCTGCTCGAGGGTTAAGTAATATTANAAAATCTCCTTTATCTGCTAGCTTCAAGCTTACTTAATTGAGAATTATAGATATTTAAATATTTCTAATATTTTAGTTGATTTTTATAAAAGCGAAGTCTTGAATTCCTCCTTACGCAACTTTTGGAAGTTGCAAAAAACAAAAACAACGACATGGCACTGAATAAAAAAACAACAATTATTGCGGCTCTTGGAGCTCTGATTCTGCCCGTGGCAGCCAAACATCATGAAGTTGAGGCTCCTGCCGAGACTGCATCTTGCTGCGATGGCCTCAGTGGCCTTTATGGCATCGGTTATTCCTCGGGCACATTCTCAGCTTCGGATGGGTCTGAAGCTGACGCTGACGGTTACACCTTAGGATTAAGGTTAGACATCGCAGAGGATACCGAAATTTTCTTCCTCTACCAGGATTATGACAGCGGGGATTTTAACGAAGCCACTGCTATCCTTCGGAGATCATATGATCTTATCGACGGATTTACTACTACGGCAGGCATTGGTTATGGCACTCAGTCCGTTGGTGGATCTGTTGCTTCAAATGCCATCGTCGGTGAGATCCAGATCGGTACTGAAATCGCAGGAATTGGGATTAATCTTATCTATGATCATAACTTCGTTCTTGATAGCGAGGTCAACGATGACTTTGCAACGATGCACTTGGTGGGAATTTACCCACTTAGCGACTCGATGAACTTGTGGGCCGCTTATGAATGGCAAGTTTCAGGTGATACTCTCGTTGAAAAAGACGACACGACCTCGATTGGTATTGGCATCCGCTTCTAAAGAAAAATTTTTCTTTATTTAATATAACTAAACCCATCCTGGTTTTCTGGGGTGGGTTTTTTATATCCGCTTATCGTCGCGACGCGTAATTTTTAATCCAAACTCCATTATGATTCCTCTAACGGAAGCCTTAAACTTCTGAACCTAAAAGATCAGCTATCGTAATATAAAAAACTTCCAACGATATCGCTGAAAACATGGGAGATCCTAAGAGACACTTAAGAGTAATTGCAGAAACTGCATTCGAAGAATGCTTCAAGACTGATGGCATCGGCAAAAATTCCTCATGTAAGAGATTATTGAGGAGGATTAGTTTTCGTAATTTCAGTCTGTTTTTTGCGCCCATTTCTCCCATTGGCGCCTGCTGGAAGTTTCCAGTGGCAGTCGATGGTAAGACTACGGCCTTAGTTTGGCTCCGTCTTTAAGACGAGTTTGTAGGTTTGGCCTTTGTTGATAGTCTTAAAAACACCGTGCCGATTACAGAGATAAAAGGTGTCTTCTTTATTCCGGTCAGGGAGTAGGCAGGAAATACCGGCATTTAATGCAAGTGCCGATTCCCCGCTCTCGATGAGTGAGTGTTGTGATAGTTTGCTCCAGTTACGACTTCGCGTGCTCGTAAAGTGAACTGGACTTTCGGATCCTCCGGAAAAAGGTGCGCTGCATGTCAATAAACTCCACGAATCGAATGGCCGAGTGCCGAGTGCCATGAAGAGGCGATCACGAGCGCTGCCTACTTCTCGTTTTGCATATCGACCGCCATGAGCCCAAGTGTAAAAGACTCCTCGGGTCGTGGCAAAGTTCATGAAGTTTCTCTCGGTATCAAAAACCATGTTAGTGAACCCAAAATTTTTCAGCTCACAGATCTGATTTATTTTGTGGGGCTTTTCACTTTGAGAGAGGTTGATTGAATAGATTTTCCCCGGATTTTTAAGTGGAGTGAAGGGGGTTCCTAGCTGGAGGGTTTGGAACTCGCTGTCGGCGCAGGTTCCGACCACTAAAATTGGGGCTTTTGTATTTTTGTCGGGAGAAGGACAAAAGGCCATACAGGTAATGCGTTCTCCCGCGAGACCGGCATAGGACCAAGTCTTTCCAGCATTCCGGCTAATAAAGAGCCCCTTACTTTCCCCGCCGGCCGCTACTAGCTGAGGGTCGAGCGGGAAAAATTGGATGACTTCACCAAACATTGAGGTTGGACCTTGTCCATTAAAGTCAATTTTCCTTGTCACCAGTTTCCACGAATCACCTCCATCATTGCTTCGCCAGAGACCGCTCTGTTGCTGGCCGTTTACGACCTTGCCACAGCCCCGCAAGACGATAGCGGAGTTCTCAGGATCCACAGCTACCGATCTGACTGTTAGGGTCTCGAGGGGAGTCAGATTCCTATTGGCAGAATTCCACGTCTCGCCATGATCACTAGATTTGACGATCCCTTGACCCACGGTTCGGGCATACAGTATTTCTGGTCGATCGCTTGCCTGAACAAGAGCGGTGATGCGGTTCTTAAGATTGAGGTCTTCTTTATTGGTTTTTTCACGCTTCTCAGGAGAGGCATTAGCTTCAATTTTCAGATGATCAACGTATCCTTCGAAGAGGCTTCGGCTCTTGTTTGGGCCCGATCGGAAACAGACTCCCGCATAGACTTCCTTGGAGGCCTTGCTGGAAAATCGTTCATCTGCGAGGTGCCAATGATTGCCATCTGCCGAGGTGAAGGATTGGTATCTCCTACCTCGCCGAACCAGTCTGAGCCAGCGATGTTCTCCTTCAAACGAGGCAATACTCTTATTAGTTCCAGCGAGATCGGGAAAGTCTTTGCCCCCCTTCATTTTTCCTTCAGCGGTCAAGAAGAGGCTAATCTCGGAATTGTAGGGGCCTTTGTCAGTAAGCCGAACTTTGGGGTTGGGGTGCTTGGCTAGGACCGAGAGCCCTAGCCAGTTGGATGTCCACAATCCATTTTCTTTGGAGGTCAGGGGCATTGAGGCAATACGCCCCGTCAGAGTAAAGTCGCCGGTAATGGTCTGATGCACAAATCCGTAGCCCTCTCCGCGGAAAGCAACGGAGTTCACGTCTCCTCGGACTGCGAGAGGGAAGTCACCTTTAAGCATACGATTGAAGTCCCAAGGTTCGCTAATCCGGTTTCGTGCGCTCACACTTAATTCATTAAGAGAATCGATAGAATTCCCTTCGTTAAACCAAAGGCGTGCCCAAAGCTGATTCTGGCCTTCGGGAAGCAAGATGTTGATTTCGGAGTGGCCTTCTTCATCGAAATCCGCGGCAAGTTTGGTTTTAAGCAAGACTTTCCCCCCAAAGAGCTGGAGTTTTTGGGCTGATTGTCCCCGGCTCTCAATTTCTATCTGTAATTTTACGAGATTATCTTTCACTTTCTCGGGTGAAGATGGATTCTGGAGCTTGAGAAATACGGCGGGACTATTTGGACGTTCTTCGCACCTGAAATCTTGTGTTGTCAGCTTGCGCATCTCAAATCCAGGGCCTTCCCAAGAAGCTGCAATTTTAGCGGTGGTCGATTGTTTGCTATTACCAGAGTCCCGCCCCTTAAAATATTCTAATTCGAAAGGGCGAAGGCCTTGTCGTAATTTTAGGGAGTGGAGTTTTGGGGAGGTGCTATGAATCCCATTGTTTTCAGCGATGAGAGTGCCATCCAGAAATAGGCGATTGCCGTCGCTCGTGCCTATTGAAAGCGTGTATAAGCCATCAGATGGGACACGAAGATACCCTTTAAAGCGAATTGCATATTCCGTGTTGCGGTCCTCCTTAATGGTATCGTCGAGGGTCTTAAGATAGCCTACCTTAACTGGTTTCTGGATTGAGAAATCGGGTAACGTTTTCCAAGCGTTTTTTGTGAGGTTTTCGTAGTATTGATACTCGAGTCCAGCTCTGGTTGTCGTCTCAATTTTGGGCGTCAAGGGAATCGTGGTTTCGTTGACTGGAATGATCTTTGTGGTTTGCTGATCGAAGATATCGGTCACCGTTAATTTCACAGATTTCGCGGGGGATTTGGTATCTAGCCTCTTTTTGAGAATATGCGGAGCGGCATCTTCCCAAGTGACAAGCGCTAGTCCCTCTGCATTCGCATTATCGAAAACCTCAAGCTTATAGCCCAGCTGGGGTGAAGAGTTGCTTGGGATTCTCCACTCCACTGTGACTTGGTTTCCAAAGCGATAGGCCGTTGCTTGATCGATCAATAGTTTATCTAAGGCCGGTGCCGGAGATTGCTTAGTGGGAAAAAAAGTTTGTTCTTTTTTAGCACCACCATCGGGACCTGTGCGATTGAACCGGACCACTGTACTGTCATTGATCAGTTTGAACTTCCTTTCATCGTTAGCACTAAGCGGGGAGTCATACCATTTGCCGTTAAGACGGCAGTAGCCGAGTCGACGCTCAAAAGCCCTCGGAGTTGATTCTGGTGCTAAGGCCTCTACAAAGCCGCTGTTCGCTTGAAATCCTGTGACCGCCTCCGGAATGCTCAAAATACTATGAGTGTGCCACCGATTCTTCTCAACATCTTTTATCCACCATCCAACAAGGGTTTTTTTATCGGCCCCTTTGGTTGGGGGGAAAGTACGCATGACCATTCGATACCATGAGTTTGGGCGCTGAAAGGCAGGGGCGCCGTTTGCTCCCCCCTTGCTACCTTCTGCTCCAAAGCCTTTGCCGTAGAACTCAGGCCCTTCGTAGATCGTCTCGGTCACACACCAGTAGGAGGTGAACATCCCAGGCAATTGTTTTGGCCCGTGAACTGCGACTCCCCCATATAAGGATGAAAATTTTGGGTAAAAGCTCATATACCAAAAACAATAATAGGTGCCGGCGTCCCAAACGGGCCAGCGTAGGTCATTCATGACAATGTCCGACCCGGGTTTGATATTTGCTTGCCAGTTTGTCGCTTTGGTTGTGGGGATTGCTGATATGATCACGGCACTGATCCATATTTTCAGAACCCAGCTCCGGCTGCGCTGTGATAATGTCAAAGCGTTTATATGTTCAGTCATTTCAATTTCCCAAGTCTAGCGGTTGTTATTTAAAAGGCCAAGATCGTCAAAATTTGGCATGATCGATACGGATAAATGAGGAGGCGGAGGCGCCGAAAAAGCTCACCTAGTAGAGGCCAAGATTGAGGGAATTAAAACCAGTCCTGTTTTGAGAAACCCATCAGGGATGAAATCAAGATCCCTCTCAAATCTTTAAGTTCTTCATCTACCTCAATGGCTCATTTCCAAGTAGTTTGATTTTAATATTCCGGAAGCGAACTTCAAATCCCCCGGGGGAGTGGTATTGTAACGCGATGACTCCTCGCTTCGCCGCTTGGGTTAAATCTTTGTCATCGAATTCAATTGTTACAGTACCGTTGAGCTCCTGCTTTAGCCTCGAACCATTGGCTGTGATGCGATAGTGGTTCCAGCCATCATTCGCTTTTATTTCAGGAGCCTTGTCTTTGTATTTCCAGGCCAACGCTCCGCGCCCTCCTTCTTCGTAGAGCTTTCCCCAACAGCCATTCGCGAAATCTGCTTGGTAGCCTTTCACTACCCATTTGTTGGCACCACGCTCTGAATGCTTGGATCGGTATTGAATTCCACTGTTACCCTTTCTCCCGACGAGAAGAATTTCAAGTTCTAGGGCATAATTAGAAAAAGGCTCTTTAAAAATGAGGAAGGTGTTCCCGCCGGCCAGTTTGTTGATCTCGCCTGAAATGTAACCGTCTTTCACTCTCCAAACTTTCGGGTCTCCATTCCACCCTGTCAGATCTTTGCCGTTGAATAAATTGATCCAGCCTTCCGCATCAGGTTTCTGCAAGCTAGCAGGATCCTCGGCCGAAAACGAACTGGCAGCAAGGGCAAGAGAAAGAATGATAGCAGCGGATTTCATGGTTTTTGGGAATTTTAAATGAGGTGTTTGAGATTGATACCGTTTATGCCCAAAGCAGGATTAGTTATTGTAATTAACGTCTGTTTTGTAAGCCCATTTCTCCCATTGGGTCCGTAGCCGCTTAACAAGCACAGGTTTTTTTTCAGCGAGGTCATGCATTTCAGTGCGGTCTTCAGCCAGATTGTAGAGCTCCCATTTCTTGACGTTCTTATCCCAGACGAGTTTCCAATCACCCTCTCTTATGGCACGACTACCTGAAAAAAACCAATAAAGTGGTTCTTTTCGGGTGATGGTTTTAGATGGCGATTTAAGGACGCTGAGCAGACTCATACCTTCGGTGGGTAGGATCGAATGACCTTGGTATTTAGAAGGGTAGTTGCCATTGCCTATTTCGAGAAAAGTCGGCAAGAAATCGATGATGTGTCCGACTTGATTTGTGAGGGAGTTTTTTGGGATGATCCCAGGCCAATAGGCAATAAGAGGGGTGGCGATTCCGCCTTCGTGCATACGAGATTTGTAGCGGCGGAAGGGCGCGTTTTGGGCGTAGGCCCAGCTTGGTCCAACGTGCGAGTAGTATTCCTTAGGACCCGGAACGTGAGCGATATTATTTTCACCGCCCGGTGATTCCGCGCAGCTGCCATTGTCGGATAAGAAGAGGACTAGTGTGTTGTTTTCCTCGCCTGACTTTTTTATGGTAGATAGGATGCGACCGATATTTTGGTCTACGTTGTCGATCATTGCGGCGTAAACTTCCATCCGTAGATTTTGCCAGTCTTTGTTTTTGGCCTTGTGCCAAGGTTGAGCTTCCGGTTCACGGGGAGGGAGGTTCCAGTCGGGGTTGACGAGCCCGAGCTCAAGGGTCTTTTGGTGACGGCGTTTTTGCAGCTCGTCCCAGCCTTTCGAAAATTGGCCTTTGTATTTTGCAATATCTTTCGGCTTTGCATGCAGTGGGTAGTGAGGAGCGGTGTAGGGGACGTAGACTAGAAATGGTGCTTCATTCGCAGAAAATTCATTAATCATCTGGATGGCGTGATCGGTGAAGGCATCGGTCAGATAGTAATCATCGGGAAATTTCGTGATAAGCTCATCATTCTTTCCGAAGACGCGTTTGCGACTGCCTTTGAATTTTGGATCTTGGATTGTAGGGTCGAAGAAATTGCAGGCTCCATCCCAAAGCCCATATGACAGGTCGAAGCCGCGGTCAAAGGGGCGATGTGGTTTGCGGCTTCCATTGTGCCATTTCCCGCTGATGCCAGTTTGGTAGCCAGCGAGTTTCATGGCCTCGCCCAGCGTGACCATTTGATCATTGAGGAGCTCAATCCCTCGCCCCCCTTGTCTTGGGTAGAGACCGGTGAGCAAGGTGGCTCGGGTGGTGGTGCATTTCGCATTATTGTAGAACTGCCGGAAACGCAGGCCGTTGGCGGCCATTTTATCAAGATTAGGTGTTTGAATGATCTCGGCTCCATAGGGCCCGATGTCGGACCAGCCCATATCGTCCACCATAATTAATACGATATTGGGCTTCTTTCTTGCGAAGGCAAAGGAAGTCAATAGAGCTAAGGCAAGAGTTAAGGCGAATGGTGGTTTCATCAAGGGTTCTGAGAGGNGACAGGGAAATACGGTAAAACTAGGTGCTTTTTGTCATTATCTGGCTCGCAGTTGGAATACAGGTGAGTTTTATGGTGTATTGTTAGTGAATTTCTCCCAGGATAATCACTAACGGATTCATAGTAAGTCTCTTAGTATCCAGATGATTTTGATTTGATGAAGGTTGTCGATACGGTCCATGGGAACCTGTAAGACAGATCAAA
>JGI26118J46590_1000274_pt1 | contig 12292 bp, 10 predicted proteins | sample AOAMet_66_BLW_10_2_FD_46590 | JGI IMG/M metagenome (IMG submission 46590)
TCAGCTATTAAAGAAGGATTATCTGAAAGAAAAAAAGAAAAAGAGGTTGCTGAAGTTAAAAAGGAAAAAGAAGAAGGTTCAAAAAAATCTGATGAATCATCAAACGATAAAGCTGAAGTAAAAACTGAAGTAAAAGAAAAAAAGAAAAGAACTAGAGTGTCTAAAAAAACAGAAGAATAATTATGACAAAAATAACTGCATCAGAAGTAAACAATCTTAGAAAAATTTCAGGAGCTGGGATAATGGATTGTAAAAATGCCTTAGTTGAAGCCAATGGCGATACTGAAGCTGCTATAGAAATTTTAAGAAAAAAGGGGCAAAAAGTTGCAGCTAAAAGAGCTGATAGAGAATCTTCTGAAGGAGCTGCAATTGCAAAAGTTAGTTCNGATAATTCTACNGGAGTTATTGTATCCCTTAACTGTGAAACAGATTTTGTCGCTAAAAACGAATCCTTTGTTGCCTTAGCAAATGAACTTGCTGAATTAGCTATTTCACATGAAACATTAGATGATTTTTTAAACTGTGAAATTGATTCTATGAGTGTAAGTGAAAAGTTAATTCAACAGACTGGAGTCATTGGAGAAAAATTAGTAATTGGTAACTTTGAAAAAGTTTCTGCTGGATATGTTGGAAAATATATTCATGCTGGAAACAAAATTGCCACTTTAGTAGGATTTTCAAGCTCTGTTGAAGGTATCGAAGAGGCTTCGAAAAATGTGGCAATGCAAGCAGCTGCAATGAACCCAATAGCGCTTGACGAGGATGGTGTTGACCAAAAAACAATTGAAAAAGAAATTGAAATAGCAAAAGATCAGCTTAGACAAGAAGGCAAACCAGAAGCAATGCTTGATAATATAGCTAAAGGTAAATTGAAAAGATTTTTCAAAGATAACACCTTAGTAAATCAAGCTTATATTAAAGATAATAAACAAAGTGTTGCAAACTATGTTAAATCTGTTGANAGTAATTTAACTGTTACAGATTTTAAAAGAGTTAGTTTATCCTAATTTTTTAAANCATTCAATACTATTCTTTTTTTAATTTAATTGTAATCATTAACTATATTTACATTAATGATTTATAAAAGAGTATTACTAAAACTTAGTGGTGAAGCATTATTAGGTGANAGAAGTTATGGAATTGATCCTAAAAGAATCGCTCAATATGCAAAAGAAATTAAATCTGTNACTGAGCTTGGCCTTGAGGTTGCTGTAGTTATTGGAGGTGGNAATATATTTAGGGGTGTCTCAGCTGCTAGTAANGGAATTGACCGTGTTCANGGTGACTATATGGGAATGCTTGCGACAGTTATNAATGGTATGGCATTACAAAGTGCNCTTGAAGAAGAAAACGTACAAACAAGATTACAAACCGCNATCAAAATTGAAGCAGTCGCTGAACCTTATATNAAAAGGAAAGCAGTAAGACATTTAGAAAAAAAACGAGTAGTGATTTTTGGAGGTGGAACNGGAAATCCTTTTTTTACNACTGATTCTGCTGCGGTTTTAAGAGCAATTGAAATTAATGCNGATGTTATATTAAAAGGNACTAGAGTTGATGGAGTTTATGATTCTGATCCAGAAAAAAACGAAAANGCCATTCAATATGACACTATTTCTTTCAATGATGTAATAAAAAAGAATTTAAAAATAATGGATTCTACTGCATTTACTTTAAGTCAAGAAAACAACTTACCTATCATAGTTTTTAATATGAATAAATCAGGTAATCTATTGAANATAATCAATGGCGAAAAAATTGGTACATCTATAAAAAATTAATTTTGGAAGAATTAGAATTTATTATTGAAGCATGCGAGGAATCAATGACAAATGCAGTAAAGCATCTTGAAAGAGAATTGCTAAATATTAGAGCTGGAAAAGCAAATCCCACAATGCTTTCAAGTGTTAAGTTAGACTATTATGGATCAACCACTCCATTGTCTCAAATAGCTAATATTAGCACTCCAGATGCTCAAACACTCTCTGTCCAACCATGGGAAAAAGATAAACTACAAGATATCGAAAAAGCAATTCAAATTGCTAATTTAGGATTCAACCCTATGAATAATGGAGAGTCAATTATTATAAGTATTCCTCCTTTGACTGAAGAAAGAAGAAAAGAATTAGTAAAAATTGCAAAATCTGAAATTGAAGATGCTAAAATTAGTATTAGAAATTCTAGAAAAGATGCTAATAATGAAATTAAAAAGATTGAAATCTCTACTGATCATAAAGCAATTTCAGAAAAAGAAATTCAAACTTTAACAGATAATTACATCTCTAAAATTGATGAAATTTTCTCTTCCAAAGAAAAAGAAATTCTTTCTATTTAAACTACATATTTTGAATAAAATAGTCCATGAGTAAATCAAAAAGTTCCATAGGTTGGGAAAAATTTGCTCGATTAATTTTAAGAAATAGAATTCTTTTATTAGTTCTTGTTTTAATTAATACTATTTTCCTTTCAACCCAATGGAAAAATATTCGTTTCAGTTATTCTGAAGCGAATCTAATGCCTAATGATCACCCTTTTAATATAGCATATAATGATTTTGTGGATGTATTTGGTGAAGAGGGTAATCTATTAATAATAGCTGTAAATGACTCATTATTATTTGATACAACAAATTTTAATGCTTGGATAAAACTCAGTGATTCTTTTAAATTAAAAAAAGAGGTTAACAATGTTTTACACGTTGGAAACTTTCCAATAATTAAAAAAGATAAAATAAAGAAAGAATTTACGATTGATTCCTTGAAAAATGAGTCATTCACAAGTAATAAAAAAATAACTGAATTTAAAGCTTTACTGTTTAATGATTTTCCGTTTTATGAAAACATCTTGTTCAATAAAAAAACAGGAACAATACAAACAGCTATATATTTAGATAAAGAAGTAATTAATAATATTGAACGAATAGATTTTGTAAATAATATTTTTATTCCTTCAATAAAAGAATTTGAGAAACAGAGCAATTTAAATGTTAGAATCTCTGGCATGCCCTACATCAGAACTATGAATGCTCAAAATATTATGGATGAGATAGGGAAATTTGTAATAATAGCTATTTGTGTTACAATTTTTATATTCTTTTTCTTTTTTAGATCATACAGAGCAACATTAATTACTTTGTCTGTTGTAATTACTGGAGTAATGTGGGCTCTTGGAGTTCTTGGATTGTTACAGTTTGAGATAACTGTTCTAACTGCTTTGATACCGCCTCTTATAATTGTAATTGGAGTTCCTAACTGTATCTTTTTAATTAACAAATATCAGCACGAAGTAAAAAAGCACGGTAATCAAGCTAGATCTCTGCAAAGAGTTATTTCAAAAATTGGTAATGCAACATTGATGACAAATATTACAACAGCTTGTGGATTTGCAACATTTATTTTGACAGACAGTCAGGTTTTAAAAGAATTTGGGGTAGTTGCATCAATAAATATTATGGTCATTTTTATACTGTCTATTTTATTAATCCCAATCATTTATAGTTTTTTACCCTTACCTAAAAAAAAGCATTTAAAACATTTAAATAATGATTGGTTAAACTCTTTTGTTGATTTTTTAGGAAATACAGTTAAAAAAAGAAGAATTCCTGTTTTTATAATTTCAATACTTTGTTTATGTATAAGTATAGTTGGAATGAACAAAATTGAAATTTCCGGAAACTTAATTGAAGACATGCCTGCAAAGTCTGAATTTGTTAGAGACATCAAGTTTTTTGAAAAAGAATTTAAGGGAGTTCTTCCGTTAGAAATAATGATAGACAGTCGAAGAAAAAATGGAATGACTCGACTCGCCAATCTTAAAAGAATGAATGATTTTCATGAACATATTTTAAAAATTCCTGAGCTATCGAGTCCTATTTCGGTAGTTAATATTTCAAAGTATATAAAACAGTCTTTTTATAATGGTAATCCTAATTATTTTCAATTACCATCGTCTCAAGAGAACACTTTCATTTCAGGATACTTAAAAAATTCAAAACTTAAACTTGGAGAAAATAATAGTTATATAAATGAAACAGGTCAAATAGCTCGAATTACTACAATGATTGGTGAAATTGATACAGAAAGAATGGAAGGAATTGAAGCAAGTTTACTTAAAGGTATAGAATTATATTTCCCTGAAGACAGGTTCGATGTTTCGCTGACCGGAAAAACACTTGGCTACCTTAAGGGAACTAAATTTTTAATAAAGAACTTACTTATTTCTCTTTTTTTAGCAATTATTCTTATCTCATTAATGATAACCTATTTATTTAGATCATATAAAATGGTGATTATTTCATTAGTTCCCAATATTCTTCCTCTTCTATTTACTGCCGGAGTCATGGGGTTTTTAAATATCCCGATAAAGCCCTCAACTATTCTAGTTTTTAGTATAGCTTTTGGAATATCTGTTGATGATACTATTCATTTTCTTGTAAAATATAGACAGGAGTTGATTGCTAATAATTGGAAAATAAGAAAATCTGTATTTTCATCCCTTAGGGAAACTGGAATTAGCATGTTTTACACATCTGTTGTCCTGTTTTTTGGGTTTTCGGTTTTCATGACCTCTAGTTATGGTGGAACAATTGCACTGGGTGGACTAGTTTCTACTACATTACTTTTTGCAATGTTAGCTAATTTAGTTCTGTTACCTTCGCTCTTAATATCCTTAGAAAAAAACATATCCAATAAAACAGATATGAAGGAGGCTAAAATAAAATTAGACTCTGATTAATTTTATAAAAAACCAATTCAAAACTTTATATTTGAATCAGATATTTAAACATTTACTCAAACATGACAGTTAAAGATTTATTTTTAAACACTCCCATTTCAAAAAACATTAAAGTTCAGGGATGGGTTAAAACATTTAGAGCCAATAGATTTATTTCTTTAAACGATGGATCTACATTCAAAAGTATTCAATGTGTCGTGGATTTTGAAAACACTGATAATGAAATTTTAAATAATATTAACTCAGGAGCCTCTGTTGAAATTTCTGGAATTTTAGTTGAAAGCCTAGGAAAAGGACAAAAAATTGAAATTAAAGTTACAGAAATTAAAATATTAGGTAAATGTGACCCTGAAGATTATCCAATACAGCCTAAAAAACATAGTTTAGAGTTTTTAAGAGAAAATGCTCATCTTAGAATAAGAACCAATACATTTAGTTCAATATTTAGAATCAGATCTAGCATATCGTACGCAATACATAAATACTTTAAAGAAAGTGGATTTGTTTATGTAAATACACCCATCATAACTGGAAGTGATGCCGAAGGAGCAGGAGAAATGTTTAAAGTAACTACATTAGACATAAATAACGCAGGGTTGGATAACGCTAATCAAATTGATTATTCCAAAGATTTCTTTGGAAAAGAAACAAATCTTACGGTATCTGGCCAACTTGAAGCAGAGAGTATGGCGATGGCGCTGGGTAATGTTTATACCTTTGGACCCACATTTAGAGCAGAAAATTCTAATACATCTAGACATTTAGCTGAATTTTGGATGGTTGAACCAGAAATGGCATTTTGTGATTTAGATGACAACATGAACTTGGCAGAAGATTTTATAAAAAATGTTTTAAAATATGTAATGGATGATTGTAAAGAAGATTTGTTTTTTCTAAATGAAAGATTGATAAACGAAGACAAAACAAAACCCTTAAAAGACAGAAATGAACTTAATTTAATTGAGAGATTGAACTTTGTTGTGAGTAATGATTTTGTGAGAATAAATTACACAGAAGCATTTGATATTCTCAGAAACTCAAAGCCTAATAAAAAGAAAAAATTCAAGTATCCAATAAATGAATGGGGAGTTGATTTGCAAAGTGAACATGAACGTTTTTTGGTTGAAAAACATTTTAAAAAACCTGTAATTATCCACGATTATCCTGCTAAAATTAAGGCTTTTTATATGAGAATGAATGAAGACGGAAAGACTGTACGAGCAATGGATATCTTATTTCCTGGAATAGGTGAAATTGTTGGAGGCTCCCAAAGAGAAGAAAGGCTAAATGTGTTAAAAGAACGAATTTCAGAACTAAATATTGACGAAAAAGAATTGTGGTGGTATCTTGATTTAAGGAAATACGGAAGTGTTAAACACAGTGGTTTTGGACTAGGACTTGAAAGACTTATTTTATTTGCTACAGGAATGTCAAATATAAGAGATGTTATTCCATTTCCAAGAACACCAAAAAATGCCGAATTTTAGTATATAATTCTTCATCAAGTTTTTTTGTACTTTTAATATTTATTAAAGCAAATGCTCAAGCAGTTTTTACAATTAAAACTTTCTCAAAAATTATCGCCTCAACAAATTCAATTGATGAAGTTGATCGAACTTCCACTTCAGGAACTGGAAGATCGACTATCAAGAGAAATTGAAGAAAATCCTGCCCTAGAAACAGGAAAAGAAAATGAAAAGGATTTATATGAAACTGAATCTGACTATGAACAAGAACCAAAAAATGAAGATTCTGAGCTTAACGTTGAAGACTATCTTAGTGATGATGATATTCCAGACTATAAATTAAAAACTAATAATTATAGTGATGATGATGAAGAAAAATCGTTACCATTTGTTTCAGGTATAAGTTTCAATGAATTTTTAAAAAAACAATTGACCCCTTTTAACCTTAATGAAGATGACTCTAAAATTGCAGAATTTTTAGTTGGGAGTGTAGATCAATCTGGTTATATAAGAACTGATATAGTTGATATTGTTGATGACTTAGCTTTTACGATGGGGATTTATACAGACATTAATTCCGTAACTAAAATTTTAAATAAAATTCATCTATTGGATCCTCCGGGAGTTGGAGCAAGAGATTTGCAAGAATGCTTAATTCTTCAATTAAAAAGAAAAAAAGAGTCAAGCTCGGCAATACATGCTATTAATATTTTAAATAATAATTTTGATTTATTCATCAAAAAACACTACAAAAAAATAATTCATAAGCTTAGTATCACAGAAGATGAATTAAGACAGGCAATAAAACAAATTGAAAAGCTTAATCCTAAACCGGGTTCAGCATTTTCTGAACCAACAAAAATGAATTCAACAATAATTCCTGATTTTAAAATTGAAATTATTGAAAATAAACTCACATTAAATTTAAATTCTAGAAACGCGCCTGAACTTTTTGTTTCAAACGAATATAAAAATATGTTATCTGGTTATCAGGAAAATAAAAATATTTCTAAAAGTCATAAACAAGCCGTTACATTTATTAAACAAAAACTTGATTCAGCTAAATGGTTTATTGATGCTATTAATCAAAGAAATCAAACATTACTTATCACAATGAAAACCATAATGGAATTTCAAAATAAATATTTTTTAAGTGGAGATGAAAGTAACTTGAAGCCTATGATATTAAAAGATATTGCAGAAAAGATTGGAATGGACATATCCACAGTTTCAAGAGTTGCTAATAGTAAGTATGTAGACACTCCTTATGGAATAAAACTAATAAAATCATTCTTTTCTGAAGGGATAACAAATGACAAAGGAGTTGAAGTTTCAACAATTGAAATAAAAAAAGAACTTCAAAATATCATTAATAATGAAAATAAATCAAAGCCGTTAACAGATGATGAGCTTACTAAAAGAATCAATGAAAAAGGATATCCTATTGCTAGAAGGACAGTTGCAAAATATAGAGAAATGCTTGGAGCACCTGTAGCAAGATTAAGAAAAAAACTATAATGATAATTGACCTAACAATTATAATTGTAAATTATAAATCTTGGGAAAAACTAACATTGTGTTTAAAAAGTATTCAAAACCAATGTCATATAAATACTCAAATAATTGTAGTTGATAACTTCTCTAACGACAATAAATTTAAAGATTTTCAAAACAAATACAAGCAAGTTAATTGGATTGAAAATAGAAATAATTTAGGGTTTGCAAGGGGATGTAATATTGGTGCTTCACATGCAGAATCAAAATGGTTATTATTTTTAAATCCAGATACAATTTTAGATTCAAATTCTCTTTTCTCTTTAATTAAATATTCTAATTCAAACAAGGAACATAGATTGATTGGAATTAAGCAGTTAAATCAAAATGGTAGCAACACAAATGCCTACGGATTGTTTTTAGACATATGGACAATTACTGGTTTTTTAAGAATATTTAATAGAATATTTAGAGGTTTGACATATAAAAAAATGAATGCTGAAGAAATTTCTTTCCCGGACTGGATTTCTGGATCATTTGTTCTTATAAGAAAAACTGATTTCGCGAAATTAAATGGATGGAACGAAAATTATTGGATGTATTATGAGGATATGGATTTATGTCGAAGAGCTAAGCGCTTAAACTTAAAAGTGTCATTATTCAATAATTGGAAATGTATTCATTATCATGGAGAATCATCAAGAAAAAACAAAACTATTACTTTAATGACAAAGACTGAAGTTATAAAATCCTCTCATATATACATTCAAAATCATTTCAAAAGTTTTTATGCTTTAAGCCTTCATTTGACACTTATTGTTTCAAGATTTGTANATCTTTTGTTTGGATCAATTATTTCATCGACTAAAAGGAGTATTCTTATGAACTGTCTTGTGTATTGGAAAACTAGTTTTTTAAGTAAAGAATGGAGCTCGGATAGAGCTAAAACATCTAATTATTAACTTCAGTATAGAACAAATTTAATCTCATTCTCTTATCAAAATTTTCTGCACTTGGACTTGGACCAATAAGAACAGTCCCTAGGGGATTAATAGCAGAAGAAAGAGGTGTGAAAGTCATAAAATCAGAATCTTCAACTTCTATATTAATTGTGTTACTAATGTCAGAAGATACTACTAGACCTAGTTTTACGTTAGTAGAATCTTTTCTAACAATATTTTTAATATGTTCGCTAATACGAATTTTATACATTAATCCATTTTTGTCCTCATCTAGTTCAATTAAACCACCATGAATTACTTTGTTTTGATAAGATTTTTGTCCAGCTGAATTATCAACAAAATAATCAATGACCGGAGCTTTATTAACTAAATCATAAAGATACAGTCGAGATGGCTCTACAATTCCGCCATTGGATGAAAGCATCTCTTTGTCAATATACATTGAAATATTTGCTTCATTAACCAACCACTCTTTTGATCTAATTTCTTCAAGGATATCAACTCCATTGTCATCTTTGAATAATTCAATTTCAGCCATAACACCCTGACCTCCTTTTAAATAAACTCTTTCTGGATTTGTTATAGTATCTGCGATGGCAGAGTAGACATAACCAGGGTAAGCATCATGTTTGAATGAATTTAATTTAACACCTCCCATTTTAAATAAAAACTGAGCTTCTTCAGTATCAACCGTGTCATCAGCAGTATCATCTGGAGTATCTTGCTTATTATATTTTTGAAATTCATAGACAACTCTTATTTCAGATTCGTTAAAATTTAAAATCATAAGTAGTGGATCAGAAAAATCATAAGTTTCTAACACTATACCTTTAAAGTAGAGCTTAAAATTATCTAAGTTTGAAATTTCTTGGGAACCTTCTTGATCTAAAAATTTTGATTGAAAAAAATCATGATCTAATTCAACTCTAATTCTTGGTGTTAACCTTTCTTTTACAACTTCTGACTCGTCATCCTCTTCTGTTTCAGGATCATCTTCATTGTAAAACACTAATTCATTAGAGTCTATTTTTACTTCATCATCAAATAATGTGTAACCTGAAAAATTTTCAGGAAGTGTATTATTTGAGTAGTATTTTTGAAATTTTTCAAAGTTTGAATCAGGATCGTAAGGCCTTAAGAAATAATCTAACTCGCTAACTTTTAATTTAAAAGTAGCTTCAGTATTTCCTATCAAAGAATCTAGTTCATAAAGAGTTCTTCCTGCATAAGGATTTATAGATTCAGTATCTTCTCCATCTAAAATTCCATCGCCATCTGTATCTTCATCTAAAGGATTTTGACCTAAATTAGATTCGTCAGCATCTGAAACGCCATCACCATCAGAGTCACTGTAAGGGTCTGTACTGTCTACATCATAGATATTTATAACACCATCGTTATCATCATCATCAACATTAGTAAAAAAAGGAATGTCTAAAAAAACATTTTTAATTGTTTCTAATTCTGGAATACGAGAAATATTATCATCTGGATTATCTTCATCGGATTGTTTATAATCTCCAAAGACTAAGTTAGGATCCTCAAAATTAATTTGACCTAAAAAACTTACTTTGGATGATCCGTAAAGGTTGTCATTATATTCTCCTATTTGAAATGTTGATAACGTGTTGGAAACATAAGGCGGAATACTTCGCATTTTTACATTAACTGGGATTTCTTTAAGGTTCGTGCTAAATGCATTATTGTCGATTAGATTAAGACCTACAGTTTTGTAATCTTTATTACAAGAAACAAAAACTATTAATAGTGTTAGTATGATGTAAAACTTTTTCAAAATAATTAGTTTAAAATCTTGTCGTTATAAAAGTTCATGTACTCTTTTTCAAATCCGTCTTTAAAACCACATTTAAGTACAGGTATTTTGGAATTGGCAGCAACATCTAAATAGGATTTTTTAATGTTTTCAGAAGCAAAGACAACTCCATCTGAATTCATTATGGATAACTTATATAAATTTTCATAGGTTGGATTCTTTAAAACATTTAAAGTTTCACTTTCAACCTCGTCAAACTTTATTTTATTAATGATGCCTGAGTTTAAGTTACCTATAATCTCATTATCGTATATCGAAGTTACGACCTTAGATTTTGAAAAAAGAGGCTCGTCTTTATAATATTGTTTCAGGTATAAAGGCATTAATGAAGCGATCCATCCGTGAACATGAATTATGTCTGGAGTCCAATTTAGTTTTTTAATAGTTTCAACCACTCCTTTAGCAAAGAAAATCGCTCTTTCGTCATTATCATCATACAACTTTTTCTTTTTGTCAGAGTCAAGTAATCTATTCTTAAAGTATTCATCGTTATCAATAAAATACACCTGCATTCTTTCCTTTGGAATAGATGCAACTTTAATTATTAACGGCATATCTAAATCATCAATAATAAGGTTCATTCCAGAAAGCCTAATTACTTCGTGAAGTTGATGCCTTCTTTCATTAATTAAGCCATACTTTGGAATAAAAATTCTAGTTTGGCCACCATTTTTATTTACTACTTTAGGTAAACTGTATGTTAATGTTGATATATCGTTGTTAGGTAAATACGGTATAACTTCGGAGGATACGTAAAGTACTTTTTTTCCAGTCATAAAATCCTTTCTTTAGACTCAATTAAATTGAAATGCAAAATTACAAAAATTATGTTAGATTTACCTCATATTTATACACATACACACTGTTAAAGTTTTATTAAATGCAGTTATATACTCTAAAGTCTCAAGTTGAAAAAAGTATTGATAAAGCAAAAGACTTAAAAAAAACTATTGGACTGGTGCCAACTATGGGCTCATTACATCAAGGACATCTCTCTTTATTAAAAAAAGCAGTCCAGAGCTGTGAAGTGGTTTGGGTAACTATTTTTGTCAACCCAACTCAATTTAATAACAAACAAGATCTTAATAATTACCCAAAAAACATAAAAAAAGATCTAAAAATGATTTACGAAATTTCAAAGAATATTTTTGTTTTTAACCCGGAAATTTCTGAGATGTATGAAAATAAATTAAAAATAGAGAATTTTGATTTTCAAGACCTAGATAAAGAACTTGAGGGTAAATATAGAAATAACCACTTTAGNGGAGTAGGTACTATAGTCTCTAAATTGTTTAATTTATTTAAACCAACAAAAGCTTTTTTTGGAGAAAAAGATTTTCAACAAACTAGAATTATAGATAGATTAATAAAAATTAAAAACTTTCAGACCGAGCTTGTAATCTGTCCAACTGTAAGAGAACAAAACGGATTAGCTTTGAGCTCAAGGAACGCTTTNCTTTCAACTGAAAATAAAGAAAAAGCTGCTGTTATTTATAAAACTTTAATTTACTGTAAAGAAAATTTTGAAAAAAAATCATTTAAAAATATTTATAACGATTGTAAAAAAGAAATTAATTCTTTAAATGATTTTGAATTAGAATATTTAGAAATTACAGATAATAAAACTCTTAAAAAAGCAAAAAAAAATGATGTAAATAAGTCTTTTAGAGTTTTTATTTGTGTCTTGGTTAATGGAGTAAGGTTGATTGATAATATTTTAGTTAAATAGTTATATTTGCCGCATGGAAATTGAAGTATTAAAGTCTAAAATTCACAGAGTCACAGTTACTAATTGTGATTTA
>JGI26118J46590_1000279_pt1 | contig 12253 bp, 14 predicted proteins | sample AOAMet_66_BLW_10_2_FD_46590 | JGI IMG/M metagenome (IMG submission 46590)
ATGAGCCAGAGTGGAATGTCTGCTTTCGCAGCGAGTTCCCCAGTATCGCTGCTTAGAACTTGCCAAACCGCAGCCATAGGACCGATGGCATTGGAACGGTCGTTCGCTCCGTGAGCGAAGGCAACGTATGCAGCAGTGATGATTTGGAGCCAAACGAAGATACGCTCAACACCACGGAATCCACGCTTTTCCTCAGTGATGTCAATGCGTCGAAGGACCAGGTAAAGCACCAGGCTTGACACCGCTCCGATGAAGGCTGCGAGCATGATGGAGTTGATTGGGATCCAAGCATTGGATGCCCATGGATCAAAGACACCGTTTTCCTTGACGGGAAGCCAGTCGTACTTGTTTTCAATCCAACCCTCTGAAGCAGCCCTGGAAATGAAACCCTTGAGCGCCTTGAATTGAAGAGCGAGGCCGAGGACAAAGAAGGTCGGGAAGGCCAGCACAGGCGCCAACCATCGAGAACGGTCAATTGGGTTCTCGTTCTCAAGGATGAGTTTCTTGATAATCATGAATGAAAAGAATCCAAGCAATCCGCCCATGAGTGGACTTGCGACCCACGACATCACGACTTTCTGAACGACTTCCCAATCAATGAGCGACGTGCCGTGCTTGACTTCAAGAATCAAACCAACACCGAGAATTCCACCGATGATTGAGTGCGTGGTGGAGACGGGCAGACCCATTCGTGTTGCGATGGTCAGCCAAGTTGCAGCAGCCATCATTGCCGCAATGAACCCAAATGCGATGTCCTGGGACAGCACAGCATCAACGGTACCGTCGCTAAAATCAACGGTAAGAATTCCCTTGCGCACCGTATCTGTTACAGCATCACCGGCGAAGAACGCACCACAGAATTCGAAGACAGCAGCGATGACCACGGCTTGCTTGAGGGTCAGTGCTCTTGATCCGACAGAGGTGCCCATTGCGTTTGCAACGTCGTTTGCACCGATGTTCCAAGCCATATAGGCGCAGACAACCAAAGCTAATCCAATCAATACAACCGTTATGGGTTCCATGTGTTGTTCTAACCAAATTCAGTATATATCTAAAACCATGTATAATCTATATAGGAGTATTTATTCCGGAGAATGTTCGTATGTCGCTCGGGGAAGGTAAAAACGAAGTTCGGAAACTTCAATCAACAGGCGGCAGTACGTTCACAGTCAGCCTCCCGAAGCCGTGGATTCTGGCACAAGGTCTTGCGGCACGCGATTCGTTACGCGTGGACTGGCGACCAAGCGGGGCTTTGCGGATCACGCCATTAGACGCCAAAGAGCACGTGCTTCACAAGGCGTATTTTGCAACCAAGAATTTGCCAGAAAACAGTCTGCACGACCACTTGATGGGCGCCTACATCTCAGGGTCCGATGAAATTCATATCGAGCATCGAACTGGTGAGGCGAAGGAGGTAAGTGTCCAAGTGAGACGGTTCCTGCGAAGCACCCGTGGTTTTGAAATCATGGATGAATCAGAGAACAGCGTTCAACTCAAGTGCCTGATGAATGCAGGTGACATGCCACTTCACGCAAGCCTCAATCGCATGTACTTGCAAGTGACTTCGTTAACCAGGGACATCATAAGCGTGTTCGAAGGGGAAAGTCGTTCGTACATCACAGATGCTGAAGAGCGAGAGAATGAGGTCGATGCGCTGTTGTACCTGATTGACAGGCAGGTTCGAATTCTCCTTGATTCGCATGCTGTGGCTACACAACTGAACCTCACACGCACACAAGCTGTCGAGTATGCCAACCTTGCCAGATCGCTCGAACGCATGATGGACCATTCGTTCAGCATTGCCAACCTGGTCATCGAGCACCCGCAGATTACAAAAAACATGATCAGCATGACGCCTTTGGAGCAACTACCAATCTGGCAAGGGAGTTTGAAAGAACTGATGATCAACATCCGTACACGCGACTCAACTCGCATTGAAGCGGCTCGCTCGGACCTCAAAGAAGCACAACGACGGTTGCTCAAACACGAACAAAATGTCCTTGAACACCACCGTTCAAACGAGTGGATGGCCTTTGATTTACGCCTCTCGGAGTCCGTACGGCGCTTGTGTGCATACGCTCGTGATTTTGGTGAAATTTTGCTCAACATGAAGGTATTCAGTGAACTGCGACGCATTGATTAAAAGGTGTTATAAAAAACATCTACTTTTATTATTGCACCTATGTGTTGGCGAATTCACCTCTGGTTGATATAGGGCCGGTTACAAATATACACTGAAGACAAACAAGCTTCAGAGGCAACACACATGGACATTGAACTAGAAACATACGTCGACGCAGTAATGGATCAGCAAAACCATCGCAATGGTATATTTGCGAACGTCATGGAGACCATCATCCATGCAATTGCTGATTATCGAGCAACACCGAACGCACGTGGAACATTCCACAACGATGGGGGTCAACTCTGATGGACGCCTACCTCTCTTCGTACGTTGACTCCGTCATGGATCTCCAAGAAACACACAACGGAATCTTCAGGCCTTCGTTTTTCACCCGACTTTTCCGATTCTTATCGGGCCAGTGATTGCAAAGCCCCTTAACCTACCCATCGATGAAGCCACATGAACAAGTGGCAACCCCATCTGCTTGGGCTCGTGGCTCCGGTCATGACCTTGGCCAGCTTGATGATTGGTTCGTGGTGGATGGGGCTGACCATTGTCACCGTTCTCGTGGTGTATCCGCTGATCGAACTCGTTGCGGGTAAAAGCACCCAGACGAACCCCCTGCAAGAAGGTCGAGCGCACAACGTCATTCTCCATCTTCATGGGCTCCTCGTACCGATTCTTGTCCTCGCCCTCCTTTGGCGAGTTTCACTCGACGGACTGAATGGTTTTGTCTGGTTGGGTATTATTTCGACTGGCTTGAGCACCGGTGGTTCAGGTATCGTTGCTGCCCATGAACTTGGCCACCGCCGCCTGCGGTCAACGAGTTGGTGGTTGGCTCGGCTGGATTTATTCAGCGTTCTCTACTTGCACTTCACGGTTGAACACAATCATACGCATCACCGACATTGGGCCCGCCCGGTTGATCCAACCTCCTCTCCCTGGGGGCGAAACCTCTACTTCCATGTGCTGCGAACGGTGCCGTTACAAATTCGTGGAGCATGGAAGGCTCGACCAAAAGACACCGGCCGCTCGTTGGCACTCGAGGCGACGTTCTTGGTGTGCCTTGGCGCGTACAGTCCAGTCCTTGTGTTGGCCTTTATCGCTCAGGCCGCCGTTGCCATTTTCCTTGTCGAATATGTCAATTATCTCCAACACCATGGTCTGCAACGAGGTCCAGATGAGCGACCAAATGCCACGCATGCCTGGGAAAGCCGTCATCGCTGGTCACGTTGGACCCTCCTTGAACTTCCCCTTCACCCATCGCATCATCTCAAAGCCAGCACGCCTTATCATCGGTTGGATGCCCACGATGAAGCACCACAATTGCCGTTTGGATACTACGGGATGTTCTGGGCAGCTCTTATCCCTCCATTGTTCACCAATATCATGCAAAAAAGCGCTCAAAGGGGCAGTTCGGCTGAGTCTTGAAGGTCGAAACTCCAGCACTTTGCCTGTAAACCCATCCATCTTCCTCAAGTACTTGATGCCTTGAGAACCTACCATGGCGCAAGGAACTGTCAAGTGGTTTAACCAAGTAAAAGGATTCGGATTTATTGAAATTGAGGGTGGCGACGATCTCTTCGTTCACATCTCTGAAGTTACCGGAGAAATCACCGACGGTGANACCGTCACTTTCGAAGTCGGCGAAAGTCCAAAAGGACCAAACGCCGTTGGCGTCAGTAAGGTCGAGTGAACCTCGCTCATTTGAGCCAAGTATTCGCTGAACACTTCAGCGCTCGCTTTGCAGTGAATAGATCGCATTGTTCCATCCCATTTGGGGTGGCTAACAAACCATTTCAGGTCCTTCCTCACTCGATTCTTCCGGCTGGGAGACCCAACAAAGATACTTATACCGGTGGTCAGACCGGCGGTTTGAAGTGGTGCTATGCCTTTGAACCGATTTCTCAATCTTCCAATCGAAGAGAAGGATCGGGTGCTCGGAATTTCCAAAAACCAGTTTGCGACCAATGGCTATGATGCTACTTCTCTCAACCTGCTCTTGAGAGAGTTGGAAATCTCAAAAGGTCAGTTTTACTATTGGTTTGAGGACAAGGCAGATTTGTTCTTCACAGTCATGCAAGAAGGATTGGATGCACTTCGTTTGCGCTTGGATGAACATGGCCAGCCGCCTTCAGCCATAGATTACTGGGACCACATGCGTGAATCGAGGTTGATAATCGAGCGGTTTTGGGCTGAAAATGATTTTGTTGAAATCGGGCAAATGGTTTCCCAACAAATCCCATTAAACCATCCGATTTACGAACGCCTTGTGGTGTGCAGTACGCCGCTTCAAAGCCATTTCACTGAAGGACTCAGATTGGGTCAAGAATGGGGGCTGGTGCGCACTGACCTCTCTATTGAGATTCTGTTAAGCCTTACCGATGGCGTGGGTGATGCCTTTTACGGCCCCATGCTCAAAACATACACCAAAGGGAAGCCACCTAGTGAGGAAACCTTACTGCTTCATGATTTACTCGGGCGAACACTTCGTTTGATTCTACAACCCTTCGACGAAGAAGGAACGAAATGATTGTAAAACAGGCATTGATATATCAATTTTAGAAAAAAAGGAAACATTAGGAGGAACACACATGCTAGAAGTCACCAATCTCACGAAGGCCTTCGGGTCAGGCTCCAATAAACTGCAAGTCCTGAAGGGTGTCGATATGAACATCAAGCAAGGTGAAATGGTTGCCTTGATGGGCCCATCTGGCTCTGGGAAATCCACTTTACTGAACATCATTGGCGGTCTTCTTGCTGGCGACAAAGGTTCAATCGTTCTAGGTGACAAAACATATGGCACAAAGAATCCTTCCAATGTTGTCGATGTCCGCAGGGACTCAGTCGGCTGGATTTTCCAAGATTTCCACCTGCTTGACAACCTCACGGCGGTTGACAACGTGGCTATGGCCCTCGAGCTTTCGGGGATGCCTGCTCATGAAGCAGAGCAGGCTGCCGAAGTCGCATTGACCAAGGTAGGACTGAGCGATCGTATGCATCACGTACCCGACCAACTCTCAGGTGGTCAACAACAACGTGTGGCCATTGCTCGTGCCATTGCAGGAAACCGTCCGCTGCTCTTGGCGGATGAGCCAACAGGCAACCTCGATATTGCAAGTGGCAAAGAGGTGCTTCAGTTGTTCAAAGATTTGTGCCACGACGAGGTCAACCCCATCTCGATTCTGATGGTCACGCACGATCCCGATTTGGCATCGAATGCCGATCGGATGCTGCTTTTGAACGATGGCAAAACCGAGGCGTCCGACATCAGGTCTGCCTGGGGCTTGGATGAGGATGCTCAAGGGGGCGAAGAAGAATGAGTCAAGAAAAGAAAACGCTCGAGTTGGTCGATTCCGATTTCTCACCTTCACAAAGCCTTGCGAAGCGCATTATGCACAAAGTCACAGAGACGCCAGGACAACTTCGTCTTGCAGGTCTAAGCGCATGGCGCGGTAAAGAGCGCGGCCTTGCTGTGATTGCTGGTGTGTTTCTCGCTTCTCTTGTCATCACAACGGTTCTCGCGTACGGCGTTGGTCTGTCTCAGTTATTCTTTGAAGAATCTCTTTCGAACGAACCATTCGATGCAAAGATCGAGTACGCTCGAACGCCTGTGGAAAACAGCACAGGTTGGTCAAACAACACAACCACCATGACGAATGTGTGTGCTGAGTTGATGGATGAATTCACGGAATTCAATGATTGTACGCTTGTGCTCGGCAGGCAAGGCATTCACAGCGGTGGTTTCTTTAACCAAGATTTCATTGTCGCTCAACCACTTGAGATGCTGGCCATCACAGACGATGCAAACCCGTACTGGGGCAATGTAACCTTCGATTATCCTGAACTCGAAGACGCCGGACCGCCAATTTCCTCAAGCAGAGCTGTACGGTTCCTCGGTCCCGGAGCGTTTGATGGCGTGTTTGCAGATCGGCTCGGTGAAAATGTCATCGCAGGTTTTGGTGAATGGCCAAGTCCTGAGGACGCTCGTACACAACGCGGTGTTATTCTTCCTTCAACAGTTGCTTCAGAAGCCAAAGCCAATGTTGGCGATGTGCTTGACTCGCTCACCTTTGCTTATGTGGTCGACGAATCGACCTTGCTCGAAGCGACCGTGACCAACGAAAACTGCGACGGTGAAGTCACGCCAGAACAGAATGAAATGGTCTACTGCCGCATGCCAATGACGGCTACCAACCTCACCGTTCTCGGTATCTACGAGCCGTGGGATCTTGGAAACCCGACCCTCGGACCGAATCCAATTTTCACCACTTGGGAGGTGTTGGAAGAAACCCAACGAGCCGCCCTCATGGACAACGATCACATGTACCTCGGCGTGACGATTGACCGAGGGCAACTCCCGACAAGTTCCACCGCCGATGCAGCAGAATGGTTGGAAGACCTTGGAACTCGAGTTCAAGACGGAAACTACACCGACGAAGGTGTAGAATTGTACTACACCGACATTGTGAGCGGAACCATCACCTTCCTCAACATCTTCCTTGGTTTGATTCAGATTTTCGATTACATCATTATGATTCCAATCGTTATTCTTTCCATTTCTGTCCTGATCTACGGACTGGTGCTTTCGCTCGAGCAGCGGCGGAGGGAAGTGAGCATTCACCGTGTGATTGGTGCGGACGGTCAAAGTTTGCAAAGCATGGTGTTGTTGGAATTATTCGTCATGTCTTCTGTGGCGTGGTTGGCTGGTTACTTGCTGGCCCTTTTCGCTGTTCCAATCGTTCTTTCAGCGGTCGGGTTCATGGAATTTAGAACGGGCGACTTCGACGTCAACCCGACGCTGGGCATCGGTTCAACACTGTTCACAGCGATCACAACACTGGGGCTTGCGCTCCTGTTCGGACGAAGCCGTACCCGTGATTTCATCGCCCTTGAAATTGAAGAAGGGGTTCGTAGAACAACCTCAAAATCTGAACCAAAGCGATGGCTTCACTGGCTTTCGTTCTTGTTCGGCATGCTGGCGGTCTCCGATGCATGGCTCAAACTTAATGGAAGCGAAGATGGATTGGATCTAAATTTCTTCATCAACGGTTTGCTTGGTCTCTTTGGACCATTTGCACTCTGGATTGGTGGTGCTCTGCTCCTTGGACGGATCGGGGCACGCGGCCCTCAAATCATGCAATTGTTGTTTGGAAGAACCCCATTGCTGAACGACGTCAAGCGTGGTCTGAAGGGTTCGGGCTCCGCTGAATCTGTCAATCGCCTTGCCGTCATCATGATTCTGACGCTTTCGATTGTTACGCTTGCTGCGGTGCAAGGATACACTGGAACGCTTGTTGATGAGAAGACGGTCGATGCAACCGTCGGCGCTGATTTACAAATCACGCTTGAACAACAATACTCGGAAGCCCAAGTTCTTGACTTGGTCTCAAACTTCACGAACGCAGGTGTCAGTGCAAAAGCAACGACTGTGCCAAGTCTGTTCCTGAACGACATCAACGGCGGCGATAAGTTGCTCACATGGGTCCTTCTCGATGATAACGAAGACGTCTTGCGGTGGAGTGAACAAGCGATACCGGGCGACAATTCAAACAAGGCCATGGCTGCCTATCGAGCTGGAGGCTTCTCAGCTGGTGAAGACGCCGCTTACTCGCTCGACATTGCAGGTTCTGGAAGAGGGGATGAGAATCAGTTGAACGATCAACTGCTCAAACCAACCGATCGAAAGAGCGAAAACATCACCTTCCTTTGGGAGAAGTTGGAATTTAACTTCAGTTCCGGTGGGACGAATGAACCCGACCCGACCGCTCTTTTTGTTGCTTATTCCTCCTTAATGGAAGGCGATTGGTCTGGATTGAACCTCTCAGGTCAAGACTTGAGCGGCCGTGATTTCGGCCCTGTTGACCTCACTGGTGCCGATCTTTCCAACGCCAACCTGGCAGGAGCCAACCTCGGTCAAGCGCTTCTCTTCGACACCAACCTCGACGGCGCTGACCTTTCAGGAGCCAACCTCAAGGAAGCCGTCATTGTCAATTTCATGGAAGGTTCGATGGAAGGAACGAACTTCATTGGCGCAGACTTAACCGATGTCTTTGGTTTTGCAGACTTATCCACCGCGACCCTTGGTAACGCCACCTGCCCTGACGGTACATCCGCCACGGACACAGCGTGTGCATCAGGTCTGTCTCAGATCCCGCCACCATTGGCAGCACCTTTGTTCCTAGCAGACACCACTGTTGAGATCGTCATCACTCCATTCACCGTGCCGATGGATTACATCGGCGTGCACGAATACATACCCGGAGTCAGCGCTGCTGCCATGAGTTCATCCTTGATCATCGGAGAATCTTCATGGCTGGCCCTCGTCGGTTCAGACACGGTCGCAAATTACTCCTCAACCACTTGGATTGTTGAAGTTGAGGGCCTCGAAGGCGATCCTCTCGAAGCGCTTGCCTCCACCATGTCGGCGGACTTCCGGGTGTCTGACGTGGTTGACTGGTCCAGTTCTCACAAACAGGTTGAGCGAAACGGCGGTTTGATCTTCGGAACACCGGGTCTTCTTTCGCTTCAATTCGTCGTTGCCAGTGTTGCAGCAGTTGCTTCGAGTTTCGTCTTCTTGTCGCTGGTGTTGAGCCAACGGCAAAAGGAGTTGGCGGTCTTGCAGGCAATCGGTGCATCCCCGAACCAAATCATTCGGTTGGTGTTGTTCGAGATTCTTTCGATTGTGATGGTTTCCATGGCGCTTGGAATCGTTCTTGGAATCGGTGTAGCGTTGTCGTTCAACGGCTTCTTCGACATCTTCGGATTCATCTTCCAAATCTTTGCAGGTGAATCGACCACGATCACAAGGACGCTGGTGTACCCGTGGACACAACTGTTGTTCGTGTCTTTGTCAGTGTTTGCCGCAGTGGTCGTTGCGTTGTTGGTGACCACTCGCAGGGCGCTGAAGTCGGACTTAGCCAGTGTGCTCAAGGGGGAGTGAAACATGAAAGACAGTATTCTGAAAGCAGATGGACTCTACCACGTGTACGAATCAAAGGCAGAAGATGGCAACGTCGTTGCACTCAGAGGCCTTCATATCGATATGAAAGAAGGCGAAGCAATCGCTGTTGTGGGCCCCTCCGGTTCCGGTAAATCAACGCTGATGAAGTGCCTTGGTGGTCTGATGAAGGCCAGCGCAGGCTCGGTGTCATTGGCTGGTAAGAACATGACACGTCTGACGGGCCAAGAACTCGTTGAACTGCGACAGAAGACCGTTGCGTTCATTTTCCAAGAAGGGAATTTATTGCCGCAAATGAACGCCCGGGACAACGTTGCACAACCANTGCGTCACCAAGGTGTNTCATCNCGTAAGGCGCTCAAGTTGGCTGATCAAATGCTCGAACGCCTCGGTATGCTCCACAGGGCCCATGCGTTGCCAATGATGTTGAGTGGTGGCGAACAACAGCGCGTCGCCATCGCCCGTGCGCTGATCACCAGCCCTCGCCTCATTCTTGCAGATGAGCCGACAGGTGCGCTTGACCCAGTCACCGGCCGAGAAGTGCTTTCCTTGTTCAAGGACCTGCACGAGAACGATGGTGTCTCCTTCCTGATTGTGACACACTCCAAGGAAGTTGCAGCCTTTGCCAACCGCTCGCTCGAACTGAGGGACGGACGGTTTGTTGCTGAACACGGTGCTGACGTCGACGTTGAAAACCTCGGCAAGGACCGGGAACTGATTATTGACGAGACCGGAACGGTCACGCTCCCACCAGACTTGCTTGTCCGAATTGGTGGCGCTGGACGTTACACGGTTGGGAACGCTGACAGTGGCTATCTTTCGCTTCAAGGCGAAGCGGTTGAAGCCATGGGCAAGATGGAATTGTCCAGCACCTGCCCAGCATGCAAGCACGTTTACGATGGAATCGAAGAGCAGCTTTGCCCGTCTTGTGGTTCCAGCCGCCCAATGGTTGAGGTCAAAGCATGAAGTCCTTGATCGCATTTGTTGGTTACCTCGAGGGCTTCTCATTCCTCATTTTGATGGGCTANGCAATGCCGCTCAAGTACATTGCAGGCGANCCTGAAATGGTCAGCCTCATGGGTTCGCTTCACGGAGGATTGTTTGTTGCTTACATCGCCTTGCTGTTCCTTGGCGTCGGGAAGCACTGGACNTTCACAGCTCTGATTCACGGGTTNATTGCCGCGGTTGTGCCTGCTGGGCCGTTCCTTTTCGAAGGAATGCTTTCTGGTGGCGAATACGATCTTGAAGAGAGCGTTAAGCACTCTTGACGCCTTCTGGCCAGAGCACCAAAATAAGTGTCTTGCCACGGGTTTTCGGAGTATGCGTTGTTTCTCGATTCATCCACACAAGCGAACCAGCAGGGTACGTACCGTCTTCGTCCCAAACTTCGCCTTCGAGGACGATGTATGCTTCTCCACCAGGGTGGCTATGAGGCATGAATGCGTCAACTGTGACTTCAGAGTCTGCTTCGTACAACACAAGTGAGCAGGCGTCTTCTCGATACAGCCGCCCCAATCGAACACCGGTTCCGAAATCCTTCCAACGGATGTTTTCTTCCAACCAAGCTTTGTCGATGTTGAAACCAAGCCAGTCGGCCATGTTGTGTGTGAAGGGCATGGCCAGCCGTGCCGGTCAACGCTCATGAGGACTTCGGATGCAAATCCATCGGCTGATTTTTCAATCGAGTTTTTTAATGGGGTTAGATTACCCGCTAACTATGGAAAAGCGCCGGAGGGATTTGCCTGTCACAATCTATCGTGTGTTGCTTTACTTGTCTCGAATGCGGGAAAGAGAAAGCGACGCTCGGCGTTTAATGAGGATTGAGCGTGCCGTCAGTGTTGATCGAAAAGAGCTTCGATTGCATCTTGAGCGTTTGCATAATGCTGGCCATGTGGCCATTACAGAGCGAGCAGGCAAAGGTCGTGGAGGTCATCCAGTGCTCATTTACGACATAACAGAAAATGGGAAAACGCTTCGTTCCGACATCGGTCGGTGGATCGATTTGGGGGTGCGAATGGGGTATTATCCAGATACTTTCTTCTACTTACCAAGCGACGATTAATTGCGGGTGATTTATACCGGTATAATTTACCTCGTCGGGTTAAGTATCCCTGCTCTATCCGAGAAACATGTCCGGCAAAAAATCGGTTGACAAGGTCTCGAAAGGCCTCACATCTCTGATTGATGAATTTTCATCAGCAGTCAAAGAGATGGTGAACGCCGGTGAAGCAACAGTCGTGGAACTTGCAGTTGGCTCAAGTCGAGTCATTAAAGCTGCAATCAATGCAACTGGTGAAGTTACAAAGATCACAGTGGAAACAGCAGGGAACGTCGTCAACACCGTTGCGACAGGCGTCGTGAAGACAGTCAGTCCAAAGGCACGTAAGGCGGCGAACAAAGAGGAGGAGTGACAATGGTTTTCCCGCTTACCACAGTAAAAAATCCTCTTCTTTCTCTTTTGAAAAAAATTTCTAAATCTAACCCCCGGGCGCAAAGTGGGCTCGTGAAGGCATTTGTCTCTAACAATCCTTCTTATGGCTTATTGAATGCCTGGGCTGAATTGGAATATCAGGTGAATAAAAATCACAAACCTTCGTCCAAGAAATCATCCAGCAAACAAATAATTGCCTTCGTATCTGATTCACTATCGCTATCGAAATCAGATCAAAAGCGATTAAAATCAATTTCTCGACAACGTAATGGCGTTGCTCACGCATTAGGAGGACGAACGTCCCCCACCTGGAGCGATGTTTGGTTTGTGTTGCGAGTAAGCAAAAAATACAGGAAAGTGAACATATGATAGGATTGATGATGAGAACAACAATGATTGTAGGCGCCGTTGCTTATGCAACCGGTGTCTTTGAAAGCAGCTGGCGGCATTATTTTCACCGCTACACTACCGAACAAGATCGTGTCACAACGGGCCTTGTTCAAGAAGTGAAGGTTATCGAAGAACCAAAAATCACCAAAAGCCGAGGTGGCAAGAAATGATTCCACTTTTGTTGGGAACCGCTCTTACTGTGGGTCGACTAACAGTGAACGCTGTTGCAGTTGGTTCTGTGGCAGGAGCAACGTATGGAATGGGTAGGAAATACGGTCGACTTATCTGCGAAAAATTGGATACCCTTGAAGATCGTTTGACCACAATGCTATCAACCACAACATCG